>Ga0100385_1000260_pt1 | contig 70769 bp, 61 predicted proteins | sample CryGeymeta201509_FD_81543 | JGI IMG/M metagenome (GOLD analysis project Ga0100385, IMG submission 81543) | Groundwater microbial communities from Crystal Geyser aquifers in Utah, USA - Crystal Geyser metaG 2015-09 | ecosystem: Environmental > Aquatic > Deep subsurface > Groundwater | place: USA... | reverse complement strand
CCAGTTTGCTGTTAATAAACAAGAACAGGTCATCATCACCGCGGAAGGTAAACTGGCCGCCCGGCACATAGTAAAACTTCAGATGCGTTTCCAGTGTGAAGTGGAAGTTGTGATAGTTTCTCTGATTACCAAAACCTTCACGGTCAATCGGGAAGAAACTATGATTACTGTATTCCCAAAAACCGGAAGCAATTTCACGAATCGTCAGGCTCTTGCTGATGGCCATGTTCACATCCGGCACATCACGATACCACTGGTCAAAATTGGCTTTGCCTGTTGTCGTTTTGCTGCGGCCTTCATGCGCATACACCGGACGGCCATCGTCACCCAGGTCTTCTTTTACAATGCCATAATCCACACCATCCATGGTTTCAAAATCCGGATGGCTGGTTTTAAAGTCACGAATTAAAACCGGAATGGTACGAGTACCATTCTCTGAGGTTTTACACTCACAGGCTTCGCTATAGTCTGAGGGTGAACCGGCAACACTGATATTGCTGAAAACCAACGGTAAAACAGACAGCAGTATACCTGTTGCGAAATTCCGACTAGCCATAAAGCCTCCAACCTTAAAATAACACAGGCATAGTAAACGGAATGGCGGCTACAAAATGCGACCTGCGTTTACAAACCGTTATACGATTAAAAGAAAACTGTTAACCCGGTAGCAAACTCAATATTGTGAGTCCGCTTTTTATGGCCTAACAGTTCGGTCTTAAACATGTGATCACGGTAATCCAGATTCCAGGTCAGCCAGTCTGAAAATATAATGCGATAACCTGTGCCAACCACCAGAGTAAATTGCTCATCTCCGGCAAACTGGGTATTACCAACACCACCAATCAGATAAAACGCAGAATTAAACGTCAGGTTGCGGGTAACAAAGGTTTCACCGGGAAACAGGTTATACCCCACCAGTACATCGTAATAACTGTACTCACGATCGGCATCGGTCAGGATATTAATGCCACTGCCGTTAATCGTTTCGTAACTCGTACGCCCGGCTTCGCTGCGACCGTAGTTTGCCTGCAGGAAAAAATCTTCCGTCGCATGAAATGACGCTTTTACGCCATATAAAGGGTGCGTGCCGAAATCTTCGATACTGATCATGCCCAGGAAAAAACCGGCCTCGAACACTTCGTTGTCAATTTTTGCCTGATCGCTTTTACTTTGCTGACCCTCCGGTTCAATAATTTTGATCGGATTAATCACCACTGAACCATCATTACTCTCTTCTGCCGACAATGCCAACGGACTGAGCAGTAAGACTGCTGCTGTCAGAAGAAACTGCTGAAACCAATTCGCCATATCGCGTTACTCACTGTGTCATTGTCTGAAAATATCGTCAGGTGGCGGTACTCACCGCGTAATACAAAATTGAAGCCGATATACGCGTTAACACCGATACCCAGGCTGCGAAAATCGTCATTAACCGGCTTATTACCCGGCAATTTTTCTTTCAGCTGCAATTCCTGCCGACCAAAGCCCGCAGCCAGAAACGGGGTAAACGACCAGCGATCCGTCGGTTCAACAATCAGGCTGATAGATTGCTGATAACCATCAACGGTCTCGGCAAAAAGCTGGCCGTATTCTACTTCTACACCAAAATTCCGGCTCAGCCGGTATCCGGCCAGCAAACCAATCTGATCCGATCCTTCCTGCTTACCAACGGTAAATCCCAGGCGTATTTTATGACGTAAAAAATCACCGTGGCGGGTTTCTGGCAAAGCAACCGGGGTGCCGGTGTCCAGCAGGGTACGCGCCAGACTTTCACGGGTTACCCAGCCCGTTTTACCGCGCCTGTCAGCAATCAGGTACCAGGTCGTGCGGCGACTGATTACAGCAATTTCTTCGCCTTTTTCCACCACATAAATAACGGGATAGCCACGCCCCGGGCCAGTGTGCAGCTCCAGGTATGGGTCAATCACCTCCACTTTCAGAGCCTGATTGATATCGTCGCTGGAAACCTGCGGAGGTTGTTTTTCCTGCGCCTGGTGGTTTTCCTGTTGCGCCGGATTGTTTTGCTGTGCCAGAGAAGGAAAAGCCCAAAGGCAAAGACTCAGCACCAGTATCAGGTGTCGTTGCATGATGATGATGTCGTCATAACAGATTCGGCGGGCATCTTACGGAAAAGCGCCTTCCGTTGTCTGGCAGTGAATCACCTTCCGACTGTTAACCTGTTCACACTGTGATGGGCGTTGCAGCAAAAGTGTGACGCAGGTCTGATTGACGAGAAAAAAAAATGGCGCAATGCCGTTTTTTGAACAGGTGCAGGTTTTTAAATTCAGAAGTGCAGATAATGCCCGACCGTCCAACGTCAGCATCAAAGCGGCAGGAGTAACAGACGTGCGTTTTTGGGCATTGTTATCAATTTTTATCAGCTGTTTCGTATCTGCACCATTATTGGCAGCGGATGCCAATATTGATTTTGGCCAACAGAAGTCAGAAGAAAAAGCGAACAAAGCCATGAGCGAAGTTCAGCGTCTGTCCGGCAATATTCAGGCGTTAAAAAACCGGGTCATCACTTTAAACAAAGATCTGCGTGTAATGGAAGAAGCTTTGTTGTTTCCAACCAACACCCAGTTTTCTGTTTTTGTTGCCGTTGAAGGTGGTCAGTTTTTTACTCTGGAAAGCGTCAAACTGAAAATCGACGACAAAATGGTTTCCACTCACCTGTACTCGGCCAAGCAACGCGAAGCCCTGAACCGCGGTGGTGTACAGAAACTGTTTATGACCAACCTGTCGGAAGGCAAACACGAAGTCACCGCCTTTTTTACCGGCATTGGCCCCAATGGCCGCGCCTATAAAAGAGCCGCCGAGCTGACGCTGGAAAAAGGCAAAGCAAGCCAATATCTGGAACTGGCCATCACGGATGACAGAGCCCGCCAGGAACCTGTGTTTTCCATAAATCAGTGGTAGTGCTTATGCGAACGTTAACGCGCTTTCTGCTGACCCTTGTTATTGCCAGCCAATATGCCACCGCCGCGCAGGTTAAAGACCTCGAGTACGGCGGTATTCTGTTTGATTACTATCAGCAGGATTATTTTTCCGCATTGGTGCAGTACGAATACGCGAATAGCCAGAATGCCCTGCAACACCACGGCAATGAAGCCCGGTTATTAAAGGGGGGCATGACCCTGTCTTACGGTATTGCCGGTCAGGCCGAAGACATTTTCAGCCAGTTACTGACACCGGAAGTGGCTGCGGAGCAACGTAACCGCGCCTGGTTTTATCTGGCAAAGCTCTATTATCAGAAAGCCGACACTCCACGTGCTGCGCACGCTCTGATGCAGATCAACGGTCAGGTGCCGCAGGAAATTGCCGGCGAATACAACTATCTGGCAACGCTGATTAATATCCGTAACCGTCAGACCGATGCCGCGAATGCCGGTATTGACCAACTGTCAGACAATCTCCGTTTTCAGCCTTACCTGATTTACAACCTGGCCGTCAGCCAGCTGCAACGCGGAAAAACGGACGAAGCCATGGCGAACCTGAACCGTGTGATGACAGCCGCCGTGACGCATAAAAGTGAAGAGTTGGCGGTACTGGCCGACCGGGCACGCCATGCCCTGGCACAGCTGGAAATGACACAGGGAAACCTGCTCTCCGCCTGGAATTATCTGCAGGGCGTGCGCACCACTGGCCTGTATTCCAACCGCGCATTATTAACCTATGCCTGGGCGGCGATTAAATTGAAGCGCTACAGTGATGCAGTTCCCGCCCTGCGGTTGCTTGATCAGCGCTCCATTACCATTCCTGAAACCCAGGAAGCCAAGGTACTGCTGGCCCATGTCTATGAAACTGAAGGCGCGAAACGCAGCTCGCTGAAACAATACCTGCTGGCGGAAAAATCATTTAAAGAAGGCCTGAATGCCATCGAGATGGCGCGCAAAGTCATCGCCTCGCAGGAAATTCCGCAAGAATTCGTGATTAACCTCGAAGCCATGCTGGATGAATCCGACTGGTACGGCATGCAGCCCAGCCTTGATTACAACAAGCTGACACCCTTTCTCACCGAATTAATGGCCTCCAACAATTTTTATTCGGTCATTAAAGAGCTGCGCGATCTGTATGGTATCCGCCGTAATCTGCAATTCTGGCAGATGCAGATTCACGAACACGAACTCATTATCCGTATTCGCCGTGATCAGACCGGTATGGAAAAACTGATGGCTGATGTCAACGCCAGCCAGAAACAATTCCGCTTTTATAAAGACGGTCTGATGGAGCAGAAGCTGACCACCCTGACCCTATCCGAACGTGATCAGGAACGCTTTACCAGCCTGTGGCAAAACACCCAGAAAGACCTGGAACTGGTGGGTGACAAAGTGACCCAGGTGGCCGCCATCAAAGAACCTTACAAACTCAGTTATCAGTTACAGGCGCGCAGTAAAAAACTGGCTGCACAAGTAGAACAGGAACTCAGCAATACCAATAGCCTGATCCACTCGCTGGAAAAAGTGATGCGCGGCGTGATTACCGCCGAGCTGGATAAACACGAAGAGCGGATCCGGTATTACTGGGCGCAGGCGCGTCTGGGCAAAGCACGGCTTTACGATAAAGCCCTGAACAACATCGAAGATTCCAGCAGCGGAGCACAACAATGAAACACCTGAACCACATAGGCTTGCTGATGGGTTTGCCTATATTGTTGAGCGGATGCAGCCTGTTTGGCGGCAACGACACCATTGGCAGTTTAAAAAGCCAGGAAACCGAAGAAAGTAATCTCGATTTTTCTGATATGAACCACCATCAGGTACGGGAGGAATATCAGGAATTACTGGAACTGGTTGATGACAAGTTTCTGAAAGAACAAATTGAGCGACGCATCGCCGGTGTCTCCATGGCCGAAGGCGATCATCTGCAGACCAGCCCGGAAAATAAGCCGAGCAAAGGTTACTACCGCGACGCCATTAATTCTTATATCGACATTCTGGAAAAATATCCGAACTCCCCGGATAACGCCGAAGTGCTTTACCAGCTGTCAAAAGCCTATGAAATGGAAGGTGAGCCGAAAAATGCAGAAGCCATGCTGAAGCGTCTGGTGGCTCTGCATCCGGATTACTCCGGCATTGCCGAAGCGCACTTCCGTCTGGGCGACATTAACTTCAACAACGAGAATTATAAGCAGGCGGAATTCCATTACCGCACCGTCACCACCGCTAATGCACCAACACTGCAACTTAACGCGCACTATATGCTGGGCTGGGCGCTGTATAAACGCGGATTGTTTGATGATGCGCTGGAATCCTTTGCCTATGTGTTATCCGTTGTTCTCGATGAGCAAAGCAGCCAGACATTAAGCAATGCCGAAAAGCCATTGGTTGACGACAGCCTGCATTCCATCAGCCTGACACTGGTCAACCTCGGTGGTGCAGAAAAAATCAGCGACGTAAAAGGCCTGCGCAACAAAGCCTATATCTGGCAAGTGTATGAAAATCTGGGTGCCTACTACCTGGAGAAAAACCGTTACGCCGACAGCGCCGCGACCTATCAGCATTTTATTACCCATTATCCGCTGGATACACGCACACCGGGTATGCACAGCAAGCTGATTGCCGCCTACATTAAAGGGGCCTTTGCTAAAGACGTTCTGCTGGCCAAACAATCTTATGTCGCGCAGTACGGCATGCAGTCGGCTTACTGGGCGCAGGCCAGCGAGACATTGCGCAACGACATCAGCGCGAACCTGAAACCTTACCTGACCGAAATGGCGGCGCACTTTCACGCTCAGGCACAAGCTCAGGCCAAACTGGCGGGTGAAAAAGAAGCGGCAAAAATCAAAGGTGCTGATGAGCTGAACGAGAAATCCGCCGCATCCTATGCCAGCGCCACACAATATTACGGCGAATACCTGAGCAGTTTTCCGCAAAGCAGCGATCTGGCCAAACAACGTTTTCTGAAAGCAGAAGCGCATTTTGAAGCCCGCCAGTACGATCAGGCTGCCGCGGACTATGAAATTGTCAGCTACCGGTATCAGGATAAAGAATTCGGCAACCGCTCCGGTTACGCCGCGATTCTTGCTTACCAGCAGCGTATTGCGGAACTGGAACAGAATCCGAAAGAAAAATCCCATGCACAGGAAAATGCCGTCGCCAGTATGCTGCGGTTTACCGAACGCTATGACACCGACAAACGCTCGCCGGCGGTACTGACGAACGCTGCCGAATATTTATTCAGCCTGAACCGTTACCCACAAGCGATTGACGTAGCCAGTAAGCTGATTAGCGGCAATAAAGCGCTGGATAAAAACCTGAAGCAAACCGCCTACGGCATTATCGCGCACTCGTATTACCAGCAGAAAAATTACCTGGAAGCGGAAAAGAACTACGACAACCAGCGTCAGCTGTTGGGTAAACAGCATCCGCAATATGTCGCCGTCAGCGAACGCATGGCAACCGCGGTGTATAAAAAAGCAGAAGGAATGATGGCCGCCGGGCAGAAACTGGCCGCAGCAGAACAACAGCTGCGCATTAAAACCATTGCACCTGACAGCAAAGTCCGTGTGATTGCTCAATACGATGCCGCCGTTACGCTACTGGCGGAAAAACAATGGCAGTCAGCCATTAGCGAATTAAAAGAATTGCGTGCGCTTTATCCGAAGCATGAACTGGCGGCCGAATTTCCGCGCAAACTGGCTTATGGCTACGAGCAGGACGGGCAAATGCTGCCAGCAGCGAAAACGTACGACTACCTGTACGCCAACGATAAAAGCGCCGACGTAAAACGTGATGCCCTGTTCGCCGCAGCCGGCCTGTATGAAAAGCTCGGCCAACTGGATACCGCCCTCGAATATTACAAAACCTGGGCGCGTAATTACGAACAGCCATTCGATAACCGCATGGAATCGCGTTACCACATCGCGCTGATTTATGGTCAGAAAAATGATGAGCGTCGTAAGCTTTATTGGCTGCGTCGTATCGTACAGGGTGATGCCAGTGCCGGAGAGAGCCGTACCGACCGTTCACAGTGGCTGGCCGCCTGGGCCAACAATGAATACGGCGATTATTTTGCCGGTGAATTTAATAAGCGTCGCCTGGCGGCCAATCTCGAGCGCAATTTACCACTGAAAAACCAAAGTCTGCAGGATGCGGTCAGCCGTTATCAGCAGGCAGCCGAATACGGGCTGCTGGAATTTACCACCCAAGGCAGCTTTAAAATTGCCCGCCTGTATCAGCAGATGGCCAACGAACTGCAAACCCTGCCCATTCCTGACGGTATGTCGGAGCAGGATGCAGACATGTTCCGCAGCCTGATTAATCAGCAGGCTGCCCCAATGCTGGAGCTCGCGCTGTCGGTATACACCAGCAACGTCGAGCAAGGCTGGAAAGGTCACTTTAACCAGTGGATTGATGACAGTTTCAAAGCACTGGCACTGCTGTCCCCTGCACGCTTTAACAAATCTGAAGACCAAAAGAGGTATGGCGATGAAATTCGTTAAACCCATGCTGATTCTGGCCTTGCTCAGCGGCTGTGCCGCGCAGCAGCCAAAATCCACACCAGACACTCTGACACTGACGCAGACCTCTCAGTACCTGCCACACCAGGCGTACGATGAAAAAGGACTGAAAATCCCCTACGTTGCGGCAGAGAATCCTTACCTGAAACAAACCGGCACCATCAGCAAAGGGTCTGTTCTGCTGTTTATTGAAGCGAAAAAAGCACTGGCGGCCGACGATGAAAAAACCGCCGTGCAAAAGCTGAAAGTGATTGCGGAAAAAGACCCGTCGCTGGCGGGCCCTTTGGTCATGCTGGGGGATATCAGTATGACCAATGAGCGTTATGCCGAAGCCGCAGATTATTATCAGAAAGCACTGACGATTAACGACGTCAATGTTAATGCGTGGCTTGGCCTTGGTGAAGCCCAGCGCCGTCAGGGACAATTTATTGCGGCCCAAAATACGTACGCCAAAGCGCTGCAGCAATGGCCCGACTTTCCTGAAGCGCATCTGAATCTGGGCGTGCTCTACGATCTGTATCTGAATATTCCGCAGCAGGCACAGGCACACTATGAAGCCTACCTGTTTTTAACCAATAAAAAGACGCATGTAGCTACAGACTGGTATCAGGAAGTACAAAGTCGTACTGGTATTACCGCCAGCTTTATTGATACCGGGCCAGAAACCCAAAACAGCAGCAAACTGGCGGCGGAATAAATTATGAAAATGATCAGCAATCTGTTGCTTTTGTCTCTGCTCAGCCTGCCGTTAATGGCCGAAGAAGCGATCAAGCTGGAAAGTAAGATCGTCGGCGATAAAGAGCAGCCATCGGTCAGTTATTTTGTGCCCTGGCAGGAAGCCAGCGGCGTCGACCGTCTTTACCAGAATGTGGAAGACCGGTACGACAACAGTCTGGACGCTATTGATCGTGATGTGATGCTGCGCTCGATGCGCATCTATGACGAAATGAATCTTGAAAATAACCCAAGTTTAAATTCTGAGGCTAACTAAAATGGGCGATATCTACAGCATCGTGGTCAACTTCCTGAAAGAAGGGGGCCTGTTTATGTATCCGATTTCCATCGTACTGGTACTGGGCCTGGCGATTGCTTTTGAGCGCTGGATATTTCTGAAGCGCGAGAAAAACCGCAACGAAAAAACCTTCCAGGACTTTCTGCCATTATTGCGTACCAACGATCATGAAAAAATGACGCTGTTTACCCGTGATCATCAGGCTGCCGTATCGCGCATTATTGGCTGCGGTCTGGATATGATGAAAATCACCAAGCAACGTGCTGATATTGAACAAGCCATGAACGAAGGCGTAATGGAAGTTCTGCCACGCCTGGAAAACCGTACCAACTATCTGGCCATGCTGGCAAACGTTGCCACTCTGTTGGGCCTGCTCGGTACCATTATTGGTCTGATTGCTGCGTTTGCCGCCGTTGCTAACGCCGATCCGGCGGATAAATCCGCGCTGCTGTCACAGTCTATTTCGGTAGCGATGAACACCACGGCTTTCGGTCTGATTGCCGCGATTCCACTGCTGATTGCCAGTGCAGTGATCAATAATAAAACCAATGCCATTGTCAGCAGTATCGAAATGGCGGCGATGAAGTTCCTGAATGTGATGACCCTGAACCGTGCTGTTGAAGCCGGTTATCCGAAAGACAACCGTGGCGACGATCAAAAGGCATCCTGATGGCTTTTAAAATGAACCGGCGCATGGCGGAAGATACCGATATCGATATCACGTCCTTTATGAACCTGATGATCGTATTGGTACCGGTGCTGCTGCTCAGCCTGACCTTTACCAAAGTGCGGGTGCTGGATATTAATCTGCCCGAGCTCAGTGGTGGCCAATCGGCAGCAGAACTCAGTCAGTCGCAGTTGGATGTGATGGTCGACAGCGAAGGCTTTGCCGTGTATTTCCCGACCGGCAAGCTGTTGAAAAAAATCCCGCTCAAAGAGAATCAATATGATTACCGCGAGCTGTCGCAACTGATGCGTGATCTTAAAAATCAGCTCAGTGATAAAAAAGACGCAACCATCATTGCTGCCAAAAACGTCGAGTACCAGACCCTGATTTCCACGATGGATACCATTAAATCCTATAAAACCGTGTTAGCAGCCAGCCTGGTCGAAGTTGAACTCTTCCCGGAAATTTCTCTCGGGGATAAAAAACGGTAACGGATATGGCCTCAAACAGCTTTATTCAGCGCAAAGTCACCAAAACAGCCACTCTGAATCTGACCTCGCTGATGGATATTTTTACTATCCTGGTGTTCTTCCTGCTGATGAATACCGGCGAAAGTCAGGAGTTGGCCAAAGCCAATTTCGTCAAGCTGCCGGACTCCAATGCCGACGGCGCTCTGCATGGACAACTGGTGATTAACGTCGCTCAGGATTCCATCATGATCGACAACCAGAATATTGTCGCCGTCAGCGACGTCGATCGCCGGCCGGGTGAAGTAAATAAACCGCTGGGCGAAGCATTAAAAGCCTTTGCCGAAGAAAGCGGTGAGTTAACCGAAGTCGAACAGAAAATTGGCCGCTCCGTCACCATCCTGGGCGATCAGAGTGTGCCGTACGATTTATTAAAAGCGGTGATGACTACCTGCAGTGCCTACGGATTCCGTGATGTTTCTATGGCCGTTAATCAGGTGGCCGCCAGTGTACTGACCGGCGGAGGACAGTAATATGTCAGCCAGCGCTCAGTTTGTTTCATTGCAGCTTGTTCTGCCGTGGAGCGTTAATGAAGACAATAACCAACGCTTTATCCGCCAGGTTAAACGTCTGGCCATTGTGTTATTGGTGCTGTTTATTGCCGTGCCTTTTTTACCGACCTGGGATGTGCATTTCAGCGATATAGAACAGGCTCCGGTGGTGCGCACCAAAGTGATGCTGGAACCACCGAAAATGCCGGAGCAATCAAAGCCGGTACAGGAAGTGGCGCCACCACCACCGCCAAAACCCAAGCCAAAACCACAGGAAGCGGTTACAGCTGCCGACCGGCCACAGCCAAAAGCCGGAGGCAAAGCACCGGCTCAGGCACTGGCTGCTCTGTCATCGCTGAACACCATGCAAAACAAAGTGGATGTCAGTAAATTACAGAATAAAAATTTGTCGGAAAAAGGGGGACAGGCAAAAGCCAATACCCGCTCCAGTCTGGGTCAGGAGAACCTGAACAGCAGCGGCGGCCTGAAAAACGCCGACATGGATATGCAGGTAAAAGGTGCCGCTCTGGCGCAGCATCAGGGTACCGCAATCGACAGTCCGATTGCTTATCTCGATTTACCGGATGAAGGTGGCAGCTACAGCGAAGGGGCCCGCGGCCGACGTGATATGGAAAGCATTCGCCGCACCATCGAAAATACCAAAGGCAGCGTGTATGCACTGTACGCCAAAGCCTTACGTCAGCATCCGGATCTGAGCGGCAAGTTTGTCTTTGAACTGGTGGTCGAGCCTGACGGTACCGTATCGCGGCTGAGATTAATCCGCAGCGATCTGAGCATGCCGGACCTTGAGCAAAAAATGCTGGCTAAAGTATCGGGCATTAACTTTGGTGAAGACAAAGTTGCACCCACCAAAGTGCAGTACACCTTTGTACTGATTCCGAGCTGAACAGCATTGTTAGAATAATTCTCTCCGTATCCTTTTTTACGGGGAGATTTACTCTGCCGAATCCTCTTTGGGCAACATTTCAGTTACGTAAAAAACAGAAAGAAGATATATCGGGCCGTTCATTTAAAACGGCTTAATTGGTGTATTTTCTTATTGGTCAGACAGCGCCTTGGCAAATAAAAAAGCGCAATAAAACCCGCATATAACCTGACTTCGCTTAACCCTCTCTGACAAATCAGTACTGGTTCACAATATCGGAAACTGCCCACTTTGCCCTCAGTACTTTGTGACCATGTTCCATCTTCCCATTTAACAAAATGACACAATAGCGATGCCCAACTTCGGGTCCGGATATCTCTGACGATTATCTGGTGTAGGTGCCCGGCACGGCAGTCTGTTTTTGAGAGTGTCTCCGGTTTTAAGTTCAAGGGTGAGCAATAATGAAATCAGCTGTAATTAAATTCTGTTCTTCTGGCGTACTGTGCGGCAGCCTGCTGCTGGCGGGCTGTGGTGAAGATCTTGGCGTTGATCCGAAAATCAACGAAGGTGACACCACCTTTACCAACGATATTCCTTTTGCCTATGTACAGCGAACGCTGAGCAGCACAGCAGATTCTTCTGCCCAGGCTTATCAGGCAGGAGCACAGCTGATTATCCGTGAGCGCGTCTCGTCCAACGCCACCGATAAAGAAATTCTGGCCAAGGCCATTGGCAGCAATCACTACGATGTTAAAGACCTGAACGTCTCACCCGACGGTCGCTTTCTGATTTTTGCTGCCCGCACCCTGAATGAACAAGACATCAGCTGGAACCTGTACGAATACGATTTTGATCAGGGCAATGTCCGCCGCATCATCAGCGATGACACTTTGGCCAACAGCGGACAGGATACCAACCCGGCCTATACCAACGACGCTGATATTGTTTTTTCCTCCACCCGCGGACAAAACAACGATAGCGCATCCGTACTGTTTAAAATGGCCCGTGATGGCAGCGACCTGACCCAGCTCACCAGCGGCAGTGTTTACGACTACAAGCCAACCATGATGACCGATGGCACCCTGGTCTTTATCCGTATTGGCTCCGGTTCTGAAACCGCCGTTTGCGAAAATGACAGCAACAAACTGCAACCGACCAGCATCAGCGCCAGCCGTTGCGTCAATGCCAACGGTGTCGTTGCCACCAGTAAAAAATACAGCTTATTACGCCTGAACAACGACAACAGCGAGCCGGAAGAGTTGGCAAGCGGCGAAATTCCGCTCGGCAGTGCCGAAGCCAGCCTGCAATTAATGAACGTTGTGCAAGATGCCGATGGTCACCTTGGCGCACTCATCAAACACCAGAACCACAGCCTGATGGGCGGTGATGTTATTACCATTACCGGGGGCCAGCAGGCCAACACCGTGTTTGCCGGTTTATCACCGGAGTCTTATACCGGCGGTAAAGTAAACGTCTATCCCGAACAGATTTCCCGTGGCGGTTGGTACAGCGCTTTCTGGCCTTATCGTGATGGCAGCGGGCGCATGCTGATCAGCTGGACTCAATGTCTGAGCCAAAAAAGTGGTCTGACGGATACCTGCAGTGACAGCACCGACTTTGATTCGGTCAGCGCCCGTTATGGTGTATGGACTTACGACCCGGCAAGCAACACCCGCCAGCCGGTCATTAATGGTAAATCCGGTGTGGTCTATACCGAACTGGCGGTTGCTTATCCGTATCAGGGCAGCAATCTGAATTTTGCACCAGTGACTCCTGATCCAACTGATCCAACTGATCCAACTGATCCAACTGATCCAACTGATCCAACTGATCCTACCGATCCAACTGATCCTACCGATCCTACCGATCCTACCGATCCGACTGATCCTACCGATCCGACCGATCCGACCGATCCGACCGATCCAACTGATCCAACTGATCCAACTGATCCAACTGATCCTACTGATCCTACTGATCCAACTGATCCGACTGATCCGACTGATCCGGCAGAGCCAACCGGTGCCGCGATTAATGGCACGCTGAACACCAGCGAAGATATTGCCGTGGCACTTAATATTGATCTCTCCGCCTATAAGCGCTGGATTGACGATGGCTCAATGGGGGATCTGACCATTCGCGATGTCCCTCCCGCTGCTGCATTTAATGTCGGCGTACGCAATGCCGATGGCAGCTGGACCATCGCCCTGAACAAACTAGCCGAAGCGCAATTTATTCCGGCCGAACACAGCGGCACCGATGCTGTTCTGAAAACTGCCGTTACCTACAGCGCCAACGGTAAAAGCAAAACCTTTAATGGCCTGATTAATGTAGCTGTTGAAGCCGTCGCCGACGCACCGCAATTAACCCTGACACAGCAGCCACTGGCCAGCGACCGTTTTACCAGCGCCTATCTGCAGGAAAATCGCGCGATCCTGAATATAGATCAGGTCATCAGCCAGCTGAACAGCAGTAATTATGTACTGGTCGGTACCGCGCAGAACCGTGGCGATATTCAGACCGGTGCAGCCGATGAGTGGATTGTTGCAAGCGATGCCAACATCTCGGCATCTGCGGGTGATGATGTTGTTCAGATTAATCGTGGCAGTGTCGATGCCGGCGATGGCAATGACATCGTGCAAATGCTGGGCGGCAGCGTTAATGGTGGCCGTGGTAACGATCTGATTCAGATTAATGCCGGCAGCGTAAATGGCGGTGAAGGTGATGATGTTATCCAGATTAAAGGCTGGTCCGATGCTGTTAATACCGATATTGATGGCGGTGATGGCTTTGATCACCTGATTATTGACCAGTCACTGGTCAGCCATATTGAATCTCTGGGTGAATATGCCGGCCGTATCGAATTTATTGGTGGTGGTTCGGTAACCTACCGCAGCATTGAAAACCTGAGTCAGGGTGGCGAGCTGATTTTTGCACAAGGCGTCGAAGTGACGGCCCGTGCCCAGCTGCTGGATACGGATGGTTCTGAAACCATTCTGAGTACCGTTATTTCCGGCGTACCGGAAAAAGCCCTGCTGAGCCACGCTACCCGTATTGATCCAAATAGCTGGCAACTCGACAACGGTTATCAGGGCGCTCTGCAATTGCTGTGGCCGTCCAGTCTCAGCGATGACTTCACCCTGACCATGACCGTAAAAAGCCAGGACAGCGATGCCGAAAGCAGTGTTATTTACCCGCTGACCACCAGCACCACGCTGATCATCAGTGTCGCTGATTTACTGGATCCTACTGATCCTACTGATCCTACTGATCCAACTGATCCGACTGATCCGACTGATCCGACTGATCCAACTGATCCAACTGATCCAACTGATCCAACTGATCCAACTGATCCAACTGATCCAACTGATCCAACTGATCCAACTGATCCTACCGATCCTACCGATCCTACCGATCCTACCGATCCTACCGATCCGACGAATCATAAGCCGGTTGCCAATGCGGGCGCAGATATCCTGAACCGTCAGGTGGGTACGACCGTGATGTTGGATGGTGGCGCAAGTTCCGATGCTGACGGCGATGCCTTGTCTTACCGCTGGAGAGTGATCAGTTCCCCGGCAGAGACCGATGTCGAAATTCTGGCAGACCCTACGGCTCAGCAGCCTACGTTGACTCTGGTCGAGAAAGGTTTTTATGTAATCGAGCTGACAGTCAGTGACGGTAAGAGTGTCAGCGCCCCGGATACCGTCATGATTGAAGCGGTTGCTGATGACCAGATGTGTGTGCCCGGCAAAACGTTATCCATCTGGGCGGCAAAAGCCAATGAAAATAACCCGGACAAACTGGTTAAGGATGTATTCCTGGGTAATATCACCTCCTTCAAAGGGGCGAATACGCCGGATGCCAGTTACAACTACTACAGTGCTTCCGCGCATCCGACCTATGTGGGAGACGAATATAACGATGCGCTGCCACAGCCCAAAGACAGCTCGGCTCATATTTTCTTTTATGAATCGACGGCAGAGCATGCCGCACTGGGATACAGCAATAACCCGGCGGTTAAACCTCGTGGCCAGCTGAATGACGGCGATCTTTTCCTGTACTTTTTCTTTAATAAAGATGCTGCCGGACAGAGCGATAACAAAGTGTATTTTGAAGTATTCACCGACAACAACCTGAATGCTGCAGGCGTTCCGGTTGACCAGGTAATTCTGTCGGATGATGGTGACGAACTCGTCGCCTTCAATAATAGCGATGCGGCCGGTAAGCACTATATTGGTGACTACCAGTACTGGTACAACACCGATGGTGGAGTGGTTGGTCCGTTCCGTGGTGAAGAATTTACCATTGCTGTGCGTGCGACTTCACACAGCCCGGTGGGTGAAGACTTAACCGGAGCCAGTTTTTTCTCACGGGAAGGGACTGAATATAACTTCTTTAAGGATCCTAAAATCACGTCCTTTATCGTGACCTATAAAGAAGAGAAAAATTGCGATGATGTCGATCCGACCGATCCGACTGATCCGACTGATCCAACCGATCCAACCGATCCGACCGATCCGACCGATCCAACTGATCCGACCGATCCAACCGATCCGACCGATCCGACCGATCCGACTGATCCGACCGATCCGACCGATCCAACCGATCCAACCGATCCAACCGATCCAACCGATCCTACCGATCCGGAGAATGACTACGGAGTGGTGAATATCCGCAGCATTTATGAAGTCGATGGTGTTGATATGGCGGCCAGCCAGGGCGGAATTATTGCCCTGCGTGATCTGTCAGTGCATCCATTGAGTGAACGCAGCGAACGTTTTATCCGCGTCGTCAGCGCTACCGCCAATAAAGAACTGCTGGGTTACGCCGCTGTTCAGCCGGATGGTTCCGCGCTGTTTCAGGTACCGGCCAACACCGATTTCACGCTGGAAGTGGTGAACAGCCGTCTGAAAGCACTGGCCAGCAAGAACGAGCATTATGCTTACCTGAATGCCCTGTCAGCGCACACGCTGAACGTCGCTGCCGGTGAAACCCTGCACTATCAGCAAGATTCTGAGGTCAATCCAGGGGGTGAGGCAGGTCGCGCGTTTGCCCATACCAACGCAGCGATTATTGCCCACAGCGACGGTCAGACCATGGCCGAAGCTCTGGTGGACTATCAGCAAAACCTGCCCGCAGTCAGCGCCGATATTAATTATCAGGACGTGTGGAGTCTGAGCAACGCCGCGGCCGATATTAACTACAGCTACAGCCAGCTGGATACCACCGCCCCCACCAGCAACGCCTGCATTAACCGCTGGGATAAAGACTGCCGTGCCCGCATCACCTACACAGACCATGTGCAGCCGCTGTGGGAAAAAAGCGGACGCGACAACAGCGGTCGCAGCTGTGTTGCCTGCCACGACAATTCCGGCGCGACCGGATTGGATCTGACCTGGGACGGCGTGGCACTGGATAAAGCCAATATCGTGTCATACCGCGAACTGTTCAGCCCGCGTGCGAACTATATGTATCTGGCTAACCAATTCAGCCCGGTCAGCAGCAACCACTGCCGCCGTCAGCAGGAACTGCCGTTTGTTGAACAACCCGGCAACGACTGCTTTACCTGCTACAGCCGTGTTCTGATGTCCGAGCTGGGCGCGCTGGAATCGGCTAACTTTTTTGAACTGTTCGCCAACGACCCGGATCACAACGCCTACCTGTTTAACCCAGACGAAAACACGCCACGGGTTAACCACAGCAATATGCTCAATGCAGAAGAGCTGCGTTTAATCAGTGAATGGCTGGATGCCGGAGCGCAGGTGCAGTAAGCAATCCTGCTGAAAATAACGAGCAATAAAAAAGGGCCTCCGTTGAGGCCCTTTTTTTATTTCTGCACCTGGCTGCTCACTCACGCAGTTTGTCATCTGGCCGACATCTGGCTCCCACGCTCTGCGTGGTAGTCTGGCCTGCCACTTATCGCCGGTGCGTTAAGTCTTACAGCAACCCAAGCAACACAAATACCGCCAAGCCAGCGCCACTTAATGCCAGCGTTTTGTTTTTCAGCATCGGTGATTGCAGGCCCAGATACAGACCACTGGCCATAATCAGCACCAGAGCAATGGCGAATAATTTTTCCAGCCATTTAAACAGTGAAGGGCCATGGCCTTTATGTAATTCCATCAACGCCGCCTGCAAATCCGGCTCGCCGCGTTTAATCACAATATTATCGCCCTGCTGTTGCAGCAGGTAGTGTTCACGGCTGGTCGGGCGGGTATAGAAACTGCTGCCCTTGTCTTTTACATATTCAAAACGACTGTCGATGCCTGCGCTTTTTAATACCGCCTGAACATCGTCACTCAGCGTCGGGCTTTTTGCACTCAGCGTCACGCCATCAACCTGGCCAACATCGGTATAGGCGGTATTGCCTTTTACCCCAAACAAATACAGACCGCCGGAAATCGCCATAATAATGATTATCGGTGCGAAGAAGGATGCCAGGTACAAATGTACCGACACCAGAGTTTTACGCGCTATAAGAGCCGCCATTAGAAGTCTCCTGATCGTTGAGTTATCCGATAATTATCCTCCGCCCCCCAATGCTTTGCATGTAAAGAATCGTGCTTAAAGCGAACATCTGCGGCTGATCTGTTATTTATTGACCTGTAACAAGCCTGCTGGCCACACATAGCCATAAAAAAACCGGAATTCCTGTTAAGGAACTCCGGCAAAGGTCACACCCTCAGGTGTTTTAAAAATCCGCTGAAATCAGGCGGCTTTCGCTGTTTTCTCAAACCCGGATTTTTTCGCGGCAATAAGATCACGGTAATCCTGCTGCATAAATTCTTTAATACCGCTGCGCTTGTTCGCTTCCATCGCTAGCTCTAACTCTTCGGCCGTGGCATAGCGACGATCCCAGTCCAGTACCTTCGGCACCATAATGCGGTTCCACAGCGGTGGAATCAGTGTCAGGAAGATTGTGGTCAGATAACCATTCACCATCATCGGTGCGTCCTGATACGAGCGCAGTTTATGGAAAGGAACATCGCCTTCGGCATGATGGTGAGAATGGCGGGTCAGATTAAAGGTTGCCCAGGAGCTGACGCGTTTATTGGTATTCCAGCTATGGTAAGGCTGCACCGGCGTTTTCGGATTACGCACCATGCCGTAGTGCTCCATAAAATTCACAATTTCCAGAAACGCTTTGGCAATCAGCGCTGAGGCGGTAAAAACCAACACACCGATCCAGCCTGCCATGGCAAAGGCGGCAATTTCCAGCAGTAATGACATTAATAAACCGCGGATATACAGATTATGGTGGCTGAATACCGGCAGGCGTTTTTTCTGCAGGCGCTGCTTTTCCAGTTTCCAGGCACTGATATTCCCTTTCCAGGTGGAAGCCAGAATGTGGAAGTACACATTGCGGCCACGCGGGGCGGTCGCCGGATCACCGACGGTGCTGACATAAATATGGTGGCCGTAAACATGCTCAATTGAGAAACCGGTATCCCAGCTGAACGCCAGCAACCAGCGGCCGATAAACATCGCTACCGGGTCCCAGGTACGGTGCGTTAATTCGTGGCCGACAATGGTGCCCACCACCGACGACAACAGACCGCAGCTGAGAATCGCCACCGCATATTGCAGCAACGTATTATCGGCGCGCGCCGCAGCGGCGTCATAGCCGGTCAGCTGCTGCACAAACGCGCCATACCCCAGCACATCAATATCAGCGACCGTCCACACCATTAAAAAATTCATCGCAAAAATCAGCACCAGCGATGAGTACAACTGCAGATTAAGAATCCACTCATGGCCGTATACCGGCTCTACGGTATCGTCGCCAAACAACAGATCACCAAGAACGACAAAACCGGCGGCAGCGGCCAGCCCCAGATACATCCAATCACCACCGAGTGTCAGACCGATAGCAAAGGGGATGGTTAACAGATGAAACAACGTATATTTCGCGTACTTAAACATAGGAATGCTCCTGTTTTTTTATAATAAGTCAGGCGTTGGCTGCATCGGGTAATGCCGCTGCGGCACCCGACAAGTCACGGCTGTCGAGGAATTTGTCGAAGAACATGCGGTTAGGGCGCACACCGAATTTCTGGCATTCGCTCATGGCGGCATCAATCATCGGCGCCGGGCCACACAGATAAACCTGACTGTCTGCAGCAATGCGCCCTTCGATGGCCTGGGTTACCCAGCCACGCAGGCCATCCCAGTCCGAATCTTTGGCTTCGCTGGACAGCACCGGGACAAATTCGAACGGCCCGGCCCAGTCATCCACCAGCTGCTGAATCTCATCCAGGCAATACAGATCCTCCTGCGTACGGGCGCCAAACAGCAGCGTCACCGGACGGCGGGATTGCTCTGCCACGCCCTGACGCAAAATGCTCAGCAACGGTGCCAGACCGCTGCCACCGGCAATGGCAAAAATCGGCGTGTCATCCGGGCGCAGCCAGAAATCGCCCAGCGGCCCCTCCACCTGCACCGCACTGCCAATGCGCGCACTGTCCTGCAGCAGCGGAGATAACGCGCCACCGGGAATATGGCGGATAAAAAATTCCAGCTCTTTACTGCCTCCGGCGGCACAGGTTCCGGCAAACGAATACGAACGCGCAGGAGCATTAATTCCTGTCAGACTTAACTGCGCATACTGACCGGGAGTAAATGTCAGCGCTTTATCCAGTGTTATGGTCAGAGCGCTGATATCGTGGGTGAGTGCCCGGACAGCGCTTATAACACCGGATACGGCTTGCAGCGGATGATCCGGACTGCGGTCATCCCAGTCAGGAATATTCAGCAGCAGATCGGTTTTAGGCACACTTTGGCAGGCGAGAATGTAGCGATTATCAAGATCGTCAGCGCTCAGCACATAAGCGCTTTCGGTTAATTCTTTGACTTTGCCCTGCTGCAGCTGACACTTACAGGCAGCACAGCCCCCCACACGGCAACTGTGAGGAAAACGGATGCCCTCACGCAGGGCTGCCTGCAAAATGGTTTCTCCCGCTTCAGCGGTAAAACTCTGATGCGTACTGGCAAGGGTGACTTGTCGGGCTTTCTTGCTAAAAAATGACAGCATGACCAAATGACCTTTATTGTTTTATTAGCTGCGCATTCACCTGTCGGGAAGCACAGTGGACAGGCATCAGTCTATGCGCGGCGGGATTTCCGGGTTACAGCAGCACCAGACAGAGAATGGTCATCTGGGGCCAGCAATCTGGTCACCCCGACCGGGCGGAGTAAGATGAAAGGATGAAAACAGCACAATCAGATACTTCCATACAACTGCCCACTAATTACCTGCGCAACCTGCTTGATCTGGTGGCAGGTCGTGGTGGTGACGGCTTGCAGATGATGCAGCGCAGCGGGCTGAGCCCTGAGTTGGTCGATGCCATCGAAGGCCAGATCAGCTGGGAGCAGTTCAGTGGCGCGCTGCGCGAAAGCCGCAACGAAATTGATGAACCCGGCCTGGGTCTCTATTTAGGCAGTCAGCTGACCATCACCACTCACGGCCTGCTCGGGCTGGCTGCGATGAGCAGCCCGACACTGGGCGATGCCGCCCGGCTGGCCTGTCAGTACGTAGCAACACGAACGCCACTGGTATCGCTGCGACTGGAAAAGAAAGGCCTGCAGGTATCGCTGACCATGGACGAGCTGTATGCGTTAGGGGATATCCGCGCCACCTTTCTTGAAACCCTCACCGTCACGCTGCTGGCCGTGATTGATTTTGTCTCCGGCGGGCAGGCACGGGTCAGCCAGGTAAACTTTGCCTTCCAGACGCCGGAATACAGCTCACTGTACGAAGCCTTTTTCCCCTGCCCGGTGCGTTTTAATCAGGAACAGAATCAGATTATTCTGCCCGCTGAAGACCTGAGCATCAGCTCACGCCTGGCCGATATTCAGGTACAGCGTCAGGCCGCGCAGCAATGCGAGCAGCAATTAAAACAGTGGCAGGAAAGGCAGAAGTTATCCGGTCAGATACGCCTGATGCTGGGCCGGGCCAAAGGCCGTTTTCCGGGATTTGAACAGGTCGCCGACGAGCTGTCGCTGTCACCCCGCACCCTGCGCCGGCGACTGGCCGACGAAGGCACCAGTTATCAGGAATTACTGGAGATCTGGCGTGAAGAAATGGCTCATCAGTATCTGTTAACCACCCACCTCAGCGTGCAGCAGATCAGTTATTTGCTGGGTTATAACGATCCGGCGAATTTCGGCCGCGCCTTCCGTAAACGTAACGGTGGGATTTCGCCGCTACGCTTCCGCCAGCAGGGTGAGAGCATCAATACTGGTAGCGATTCACCGAGTCACTGAACTGGCCGGCACTGCTGCGCAGCGCCGATGAGGTATCGTCCAGCGTTCTGCTGATACGTTCGCTTTCCTGGCTGATGCCATGCACATCCGTTACCAGCGTATTCACCTGCTGCGATAACTGCGCCTGCTGCCCGGCGGAATGGGCAATCTCTTCATTCAGGCGGGTAATGCCTTCCACCGCCTGCACCAAAGCTTCGAGCGACTGTAATGTCAGCGCCGATTGTTCAGCATTACCACTGGCGGTTTCTGAATACTGACGCAGCTCCTGCGCAGAGCGCTCGGCTTCGTTCTGTAATTTACCGATTTCAGCCTGAATATTACCGGTCGCATCCTGGGTACGCTGCGCCAAAGCACGGACTTCATCGGCAACCACGGCAAAGCCACGGCCATTTTCTCCGGCACGCGCTGCTTCAATTGCGGCATTCAGCGCTAACAGATTGGTTTGCTCGGCAATGCTGTTAATCAGTGCGACCACCTCGCTGATGTTATGGGTCTGCAACGCGACCTGATCGGCCCGTTGCGAAGCTTCTTCCAGCTCGGACGATAAACGGCCAACGGCCGCCGCCAGTGCCTCAACCTGAGCAATGCCCTGCTGTGCATCGCTGCGGGTATCCGCCGCCGATCCGGCTCCGCGACTGGCGCTGTCCTGTGTCTGGCGGGCGTAGTCCAGCACCTGCTGCATCAGTACCGACGCCTCGCCGATCAATTGTTGCTGCTGCTGCGAGCCCTGGCGATTAGCACTAACCGCTGTATCCAGTTCCCGGCTGCGGCCGAAGACATCCTGTGCCGATTGCGCCATCAATTTAACGCTGCGCTGAAAACGATCCAGCATCTGATTAAAGGCCATGGCGGTTTCGCCTGCTTCGGTGCCGCGCTCAATTTCCGCGCGCGAACGCAGATCACCGGTGCTCACGATGTGCTGCATGGTTTTCATTGTATCCAGCCACACCGTGCGGGCACCGTGCTCCACCACATTCAGCCCCAGATCTTCTTCTTCGTCGCTGACCCGTAAGTCGTGGAACTGGCGCAGCACATAAAACACCACAAGCCCCATACCAAACGCCCAGACAAACACAGCAAGAATCCCCTGCAGCTGTACCCAGATCTGTTCACCGCGAGGCAGATTCAGGTTCGCTTCCGGGGCAAACAATGCCAGGGCCAGCGTGCCCCAGACACCGCCAAAACCGTGCACTGCAATGGCCCCCACCGGATCGTCCAGGCGGAGTTTATACAGCAGCAGATATTCCGCGGTGTAGACAATCAGTGCGGCAACAGCGCCGATCCACAATGCACTGCCGGGACCAACAAAGGCACAGCCTGCGGTAATTCCGACCAGCCCGGCGAGAATCCCGTTTAACGCTTTTTCCACCGCAACCTTGCCGCTGTTTAACAGGCTGCTGAGCAACAGCGCCACCAGCCCGCCACTGCAGCCCGCAAGTACGGTATTAACGATAATCAGCGCCACCGCACCATCGGCTTTCAGGGTTGAGCCGCCATTAAACCCAAACCAGCCAAACCAGAGAATGAACACCCCCAGAGTCGACAACAACAGATTGTGACCGGGAATTTCCTGCACATCGCCCTGCTCGTTAAAGCGCCCCTTGCGCGCCCCCAGAGCAATCACTCCGGCCAGCGCCACCCAGCCACCCACCGAATGCACCACCGTCGAACCGGCAAAATCCATAAAGCCACGACTCTCAAGCCAGCCGCTGGTATCGCCCAACAAGGCGCTGCCCCAGATCCAATGGCCGGATACCGGGTAAATCAAAGCACTGATGGCAACCGAGATAATCAGATAGGCATTAAATTTCATGCGCTCCGCCACCGCTCCCGCCACAATCGTGGCAGCGGTGCCGACAAACATCGCCTGAAACAGGAAGAAAGCATAATCCGCAGGTGTCGACAGCAGGCTGCCAAAAAATCCGCCGCTGCCCACCAACCCGCTATGGCCCAAACCGAACATCAACGCAAAACCGGCCATCCAGAACGACAACACCGCCGCCAGGAAATCGCTGACGTTCTTAACCGCCACGTTATAACTGTTTTTTGCCCGCACCATGCCCGACTCCAGCATGGTGAAACCGGCCTGCATAAAAAACACCAACCCAGCCGCCAATAACACCCAGATGAGGTCCAGTAATTCATTCGGACTCATCAGCGCTTCGTCCCCGGCCAGAGCCCCGGCGGAGCAGAGCAGCAGGTAGAGGAACGCAATCAGATGTTGATAAAGACGTGGCATAGTCCATCTCCGGCAAGCAGGGTTAAAGCGTTAGCTGCTAACCAGTGTAGACAGAATGCCGATACCGACAGGAAAAAACCGGGGAGATATCATCCTTTAAAATGAGCAATATCATCACTCTGACAATGCAGAAAAGACGGATAAAAAAGAGGGATACTCTGCCCCAAAAACTTCACCGATGATCGGGGCATCGCCATTAACAGTAATAAATTATGCTGAGGAACTTGTGTGAAAAACACCGTAAAAGTGGCTGATACCATGATTAATGACCGACGCAGCCATTAATCACAGTCAACGGTAATCATCAGCTGTCTGCGCTTTCCGTCAGTGCTTTTTCTGCTGCGCGTGCCGCCTGAAATGCCACCACACTGTCACGCTGTACCGAAGAAAACATACCCTTCATTCGCTCCAGTTCATCAGCCGGCATGATATTCATCGCGGCGAATTTTTCGGCAGAAAATAACGCAAAATGTCCTTCCGCTTTGGCCGCCACCTGGCCCTTGGCATTACGTAACTCGGCCGCCAGAACAACCTGACGGTCGTTTTTCTGTTCGGCAATAAAACCATAGACACTGACCGGCTCGCCGATACGGACCGGCAGTTTAAAACGCACTTTAATATCGCGGGTCAACAGAAACTGATTGAGCAGATACATGCCCGCCCAGCCCATCACCTCATCCAGAACCGTCGTGATAACACCACCATGCGCGAGGTTACTCCAACCACGCAGATGACCGGGAATAACCAGATCAGAACGTACCTGCTGTTCGTTGGTATAGAAGCGCATTTTCAACCCCTGATGATTGTGCTGCCCACAACCAAAACACTCATGGGCAATATTGGTCATCGGTCGCCATTCGCTTTCACTCATCTGCAAACTCCTGTCTCCGCTACATGAATACAAACACGGGAATAACCATCGCCGTAAACATCAGGCTGCCCGTTATTGCTGCATAACGCTATCGTCACACCGGTAAGATAACAACCGATTGTTACCGTCCTCATAACGGGTTGATACTGAGTTTCCTCACAAGAAAGAGTATCCGCAGCGGTCTGCCTGTCCTGAAAACAACACTTGCCAATTAGTTCACATGTAAAGTACATTTAGTTCACATGTGAAATAAATGCGCATTCGGGTCATTACCAATGGATAAACGTCTTTTCTATCTGCTCAACAGCGCCCGCCAGCGGGTATACAAATACGCCGATCAGAAGGCCGAAGAATCGCTGGGCATTTCCGTTACTCAACTCGGCGCACTGATGCTGATTGCCACCAATGAAGGCTGCCTGCTGAAGGATTTGGCGCACAGTCTGAACCTGAATAATTCGGCCCTGACCGGTATGGCGGCACGGATGGAACATAACGGCCTGATTGAACGCCGCCCCTGTGAGCTGGATGGCCGCGCCTCGCGTCTTTATCTGACCCTGCTCGGGCGCAGCAAAATCAACAGCGCCAAACCATTAATCAGCCAGCTGAATGCCGCCATGACGGAAGGTTTTAACGAGCAGGAAGTTCAGGTCATCCTGCGTTTTCTGAACCGCTTACTGAACGAATTCTGAGCAGCTGCCGGAGATGAATATCATGCAAAAAATACCCTTAACAACCAATAACGGACGCCTGCTCAGTGCGCGCGTATTTAGCGCCACCGAGCCTCGTTCGGTCGTTGTCGTCGCTGGTGCGATGGGCGTACCACAAAGCTGTTATGAAAAGTTTGCCCGTTTCCTGTGCGAGCAGGGTCACAGCGTGATTACCTTCGATTATTTCGGCATGGGCGAATCATTACAGACGCCTCTGCGCCACTGCCAGACTAATATCAGCGACTGGGGCGAAGAAGACTGCACCGCCATTATCCGCTTCGCGCGGGATTATTTTCCCGGACTGAAATTACAGTGGATTGGCCACAGTGTTGGTGGCCAGTTGCTGGGAATGATTCCCGCCGTTAATCAGATTGATCAGGCCATTACCGTGGCCTCCGGCAGCGGTTACTGGCGCGAAAATTCACCACCAACCAAACGCGTGGCCTGGCTGCTGTGGTACTTCATTGCACCATTAAGCGTACCGCTGGCCGGTTATTTTCCCGGTGCCCGATTAAACATGGTCGGCGATCTGCCCGCCAATGTGATGCGCCAGTGGCGGCGCTGGTGCCTGAACCGCGAATACGCAGTGGGCGCCGAAGGTGAAGCTATGCGCGTACGCTTTGCCAGTGTCACGGTTCCGATTACCTCGGTTGCCTTCAGCGACGATGAAATGATGTCCCGGCGCAATATCGAATCGCTGCACAGCTTTTATCAGAATTCACCACGCACCATGATCCGCCTGAAACCAGCGGATATCGGTGAAAAGAAAATCGGCCATCTGGGCTGGTTCCGCGAGCGCTACCGCGATTCCGTCTGGGCCGGTCAGTTACTGCCGCTACTGCAATAAGTTTTACCGTTAATTCACCACGATAATTCACCCAAATAAGAGAGAGAAAACGATGAGCCAGTTTTTAAAAATGTTTGAACAGTTGGGCGCACAACAATTTTCGGCCGGTATCGGCATGGTCGCTCCGTATTTTTCCACCATTGATCCGGAAGTCACCGAACTGCGTCCGGGCTACGCCAGTATGATTTTGCGCAACCAGAAAAAAGTGCATAACCATATTGGTACTGTGCATGCGATTGCCATGTGCAACGCAGCTGAATTAATGGCCGGCATTGTGACCGACGCCAGCATCCCGGCTGGCGCGCGCTGGATTCCGGCGGGTATGAGCGTGAAATATGTAGCCAAAGCCAAAACCGATTTAAAGGTTGAGGCCGATTGCAGCGCGGTGGATTTTTCCCAGCCCGGAGAAGTGCATATTCCGGTCGTCGCATACGACGACCAGAACACGCTGTGTTTTACCGCCGACATCACCATGAATGTGAAGCATGCCTGAAGCTTATAAAAACAGGTGTCCGTTAATGGACGCCTGTTTTTCCGGCCGGATTCAGGCACCAATCAGCTTACGATAGCGCTTAATCAGTTTCTTCAGCCGCACCCGGTCGAGTATCAAACTTAACAGCGGATTTAATACCGTTTCTTTTTTCGCACCATTACCCCAGCGGCGTAAATGGCGTTTGATTAATGCCATGGTAGCGACGCTGGCGATGGCCTTATCTTTCCATTCAATACGCGCCAACGGCAATTCAAACGCCGGGTTCTGCTGCCAGCGTTGCGGTAAATCCGGGCACACAGCCAGTGCACTGGCCATACCGACCAGCGCGACACCAGCATTAACAACCTGCTCTGCAGTGTGCAAACGGGTGATACCGCCGGTACTCATAACCGGCATATTAGCGACCGCAGCAATCTGTTCAGCAAATTCGAGAAAATACGCCTCGCGTGCCAGGGTGCGGCCATCGGCGGTACGCCCCTGCATTGCCGGTGCCTCGTAGCTGCCACCGGAAATTTCTATCGCATCCACATGCAGGTCGTTGAGCAGGGTGACTACGGCCTTGGCGTCGGCAATATCAAAACCGCCACGCTGAAAATCGGCGGAATTTAATTTAACCGCAACGGCAAATTCTGGTTTAACCGCAGCGCGGATACGACGGGTAATTTCCAGTAATAAGCGCGCACGGTTTTCCAGACTGCCACCCCATTCATCCGTGCGCTGATTGGTCAGCGGTGATAAAAACTGGCTGAGTAAATAGCCATGTGCGGCATGAATTTCCACACCATCGAAACCGGCTTGTTCAGCCTGCTGCGCGGTGGTTACAAAACGGCTGATAACATCTTCAATCTCTGCTGCAGTCATCGCCTGCGGCCGGGCAAATAAATGCGAATGCTTGCCCAGGTCAACCGCGACCGCCGATGCCGATAATGCCTTACCACCCAGTGCGGCATACACCTGACGGCCCGGATGATTAATCTGCATCCAGATTTTTGCGCCCTGTTCTTTCGCCGCCTTTGCCAGTGCAATAAAAGGTGGCAATGGCGTTTGCGCTTCCAGCGCCAGACCACCAGGGCCGGTCATCGCCAGCCGGTCGACCATCACGTTACCGGTAATGATCAGGCCGCTGCCGCCCTGCCCCCAGCGACGGTACAGGTGAGTAAGCGCCGCATCCGGCAGTAACTGCGCATCGCCCATATTTTCTTCCATCGCCGCTTTGGCAATACGGTTTATAAGCTGCTGGCCATTGGGCAGAGTCAGCGGGGTAAACACGGTTGAAGTCATAACTACTCCAGAACAATTTGTGTGAAGATTCGATAAACACGATGCTAAACTTAAAGTTAACTTTAAATTCAACTGGTTTTTTATGCCGTTTTCATCTATCGATAAACCCTCTGCTGCACTCCCCGACAAAGCGGATACCCGCTTAATGCGCATTGGTGAGCTGGCCGCCCATAGCCAGACGCCAGCATCCACTATCCGCTATTACGAGCAGCAAGGCCTGCTGACCGGAGTACAACGCACCGCTGGCGGCAGCCGTCGTTATGATGCCAGCGCACTGTTACGCCTGCAGATGATCCGCAGTCTGCAGAATATGGGCTTTGCTCTGGGGGATATTCCGGCGCTGCTGCGCGATGAACAACAAGGCGTCGATCATGAACGGGTGATGACCACCCTGAATGGCCGGCTGGAGGATATCGATACTTTATTAGCCAGCCTGCAACAGCAGCGCAATCAGTTGCATGCGCTGCGTTGCTTGCTGAAAAGCAGTTGGGATAAAGGCCAGTGCCTGAGTGATGAGCAAATCCTGACGCTGCGCGATCAATATCTGCAGCCGCCAGGCATGCCGGGCAATCAGGACTGATTCAGGCGCGCCACCGTGGCCGCCACATCCTCAGCGCTGTGGCGGATCTGCTCAATCACATCCGCCGCCTGCTGAATCTGTTCACCCACTTGCTGCGTCTGCTGCTGGGTTTTTTTCATCTGCTCCATCGCCGACCGGGTTAACGCCTCATTGGCTTTTACCATTTCGTCGATTTCCAGCGTCGAGCTGTTGGTACGCGATGCCAGACTGCGCACTTCATCGGCAACCACCGCAAAACCACGGCCATGTTCACCGGCGCGCGCTGCTTCAATCGCCGCATTAAGCGCCAGCAGGTTAGTCTGTTCCGCAATACTGCTGATGGTGGTGACGATGGCCGAAATTTCCGCCGATTTACTGCTCAGCTTGCTGATGCTCTGTGCCACATCCCCCACCTGATCAGCCACCTGGGCGGAAGCGGCCACACTGTTGCGCAACAGGCCACTGCCGTTCTGGGCCAGGTTAACGGTATCAGCCGAATTACTGCGTGCCAGCTCCGATGCCTCACGCACCTGCTCGGCCTGCAATACCCGCTCGGTAATATCGCTGGCGAACTTAACCACCTTAACCACCCGTTTTTGCGCATCAAAAATCGGGTTATAACTGGCTTCCAGCCATACCGTACGGCCGCGTTTATCGCGTCGCTCGAATTTGCCGGTCTGCACCCGTCCCTGCGCCAGTTTTTGCCAGAAATCCGGATGCTCGCGATAAAAACTGTCATCACAAAGAATCCGGTGCTGTTTGCCGCGCAACTCTTCCGGCCGGTAACCCATGGTGCGCAGAAAATTTTCATTAGCGTCGAGAATCGTACCATCCGGGGTAAATTCGATAATCGCCTGCGAGCGATCCAGCGCATCCATTACCGCTTCCTGGCGATGACGTTTTTCGGTATTGGCCGTTACATCCTGAGCCAGTTTAATCACCCGCGTTACACGGCCGTTAAGCTGCACCGGGAAATAGGTAGCGCGCAACCACAGGCGCTCCCCCTGTTTATTAATCCGCGGAAAAGAGCCACTGGCAAATTGCCCGGCGGCGAGTTTTTTCCAGAAAGCACGGTAATCTTCTGAGGCCGCATAATCAGCACTGCAGAACAGACGGTGATGCTGACCCACCACTTCTTCACGGCGATACCCGACCACCGCCAGAAACAGGTCGTTTACATCCGTAATGGTGCCATCCGGGGCAAATTCGATCATTGCAGTATCCTGACGCAATGCCTGCTCCAACGCCTGAGCTTCGGCCAGTGCCCGTTCAAGCTGCTGAATTTTGTCTTTGCTGTTATCAAACCACATAGTCACTCCGGAATAAGTTCGCATACAGGGTATACGTGCTCTCAATCTAGCTGAGTCCTGCACACCCGCCAGTGCCCGCTACACGCGACAGGTGCTATCTGTAATCGCTGTGGCTGTATCAGTGTCTGGGCATTGTGTTGCAGGCATAAAAAAGCCGCCAAAAGAGGCGGCTCCGGGCTTTAAGCACAACAGCAGCAAAACAGCTGCGCTGCTTACTTTTTCAGCACCACGCGGTAACGCGGGCTGCCGTTTTCCAGACGGTCGATGGCCTTGTTCACATCCGCCATATCGAACACTTCTACTTTCGGTTCAATATGATGGCGGGCGGCAAATTCCAGCATCTGGGCAATGACCGCCGGGCTGCCAACCGGAGACGACGACACCGAACGCTGTCCGCCCATCAGCGAGAACACGCTCAGCTCAACCGGCTCCAGTACCGCACCCACCAGATGCAGGCGGCCTTTTGGACGCAGGGTGTTCACATACAAGCCCCAATCGAGCTTTACATTCACCGTCGACAGAATCAGATCGAAATAACCGGCGGAATCCTGCAGCGCCTGTGGATCACGAGAATCCAGCGTACGGTGCGCCCCCAGCTCCAGCGCTTCGGTACGCTTGGCTTCGGACGAGGTAAAGGCCGTTACTTCACAGCCCCAGGCGTTGAGGAACTGCAGCGCCATATGACCCAGGCCACCAATGCCTACCACGCCCACGCGTGCGGTAGGTTTAATACCGAACTGCACAATCGGGTTAAATACCGTAACACCACCACAGAACAACGGCCCGGCCACTTCGCTGCTGACGTTGTCCGGCAGCTTCACCACACTGGCCGACTGCGCCCGTACTTTGTCGGCAAAACCGCCGTGGCGGCCAACAATCGTACCGCGTGCGCCATCACACAGGTTGTGATCACCTTCCATACAGGTCTGACACTCATTGCAGTAACCCGAGTGCCAACCCAGGCCGACGCGATCGCCAACCTGCAATTTTTTCACATGCTCGCCCACCGCACTGATGCGGCCAGCCACTTCATGTCCCGGTACAAACGGATAACGGGTCATGCCCCATTCGTTATTCAGCATGCTCAGATCGCTGTGGCAGATGCCGCAGAAATCGACATCGATTTCCACATCATGAGCACCCAGAGGGCCCGGATCGTATTCAAACGGCTTGAGTTCACCACCCGGTTCGAAGGCTGCGTAGGCTTTGATCATGGTTGTTCTCCTGACATAAAAAATGGGCTTCGTCGTTACACGTAAGCAGTGGCTGGCGTGCGCTGTTTACACGCCATTGTAGTGCCTGAGCATGGGAAGGTTATGCTTCAGACCAGCACCAGCTCAACACGGATATTACCGCGGGTAGCGTTAGAGTATGGACACACCTGGTGCGCCTTTTCCACCAATGTCTGAGCGGCGGCGTTATCCATGCCCGGCAGGCTGATGTGCAGCTCAACGTCGATGGCAAAACCCACGCCCTTATCATTAGGGCCAATGCCCACATGCGCGGTAATGGCGGTGTCGGCTGGCAACGCGGCTTTATCCTGCGCGGCGACAAACTTCAGCGCGCCGATAAAACAGGCAGAGTAGCCTGCGGCAAACAGCTGCTCCGGGTTTGTGCCATCACCACCGGCACCGCCCAGCGCTTTCGGCGTGCTGAGTTTTACATCCAGCGCCTGATCGGACGATACAGAACGGCCATCGCGGCCGCCGGTTGAGGTTGCCTGAGCGGTATACAGAATTTCCATACGATTCTCCGTTTTCAGTTAGTCGTTGCCGGCACCGTCTGCTGCTGTTTGTTGCTGCCCGCTGCCGCCAATATATAGTTATCGCGATAACTATACGATTTTAAAAAATGGCCTTGAACGGCCAGAACGGGGAAAAGATTATCGCAATAATCTATTGCATGCAATATAAATCATTCCCCCTGCAATGCCCGGCGCAACACATCCAGCCGCTCTTTCAGATCCATCAGCTCCGGAATAGCGGCATTGCAGTGGCTGGCGGCACAGGCATTCACCTGCAACGCCTTCTCACGCAGGCTGCGGCCATGCTCACTGAGGCGAATCTCCAGCAGACGCTCATCGGCACTGCTGCGCGAACGGCTGATTAAGCCCTCAGCCTCCATCCGCTTGATCACCGGCGTTAACGCCCCCGGCTTCTGCCCCAGACGCGCGGCAATATCCTTCAGCCCCAGGCCGTCCTGCTCCCACAGAATCAGCAACACCAGATACTGCGGATAGGTCAGCCCCAGCGGCTCCAGCAGGGGTTTATACACCTGAGTCATCGCCAGCGAGGTGGCGTAGAGGGAAAAGCACAATTGCTTATCGAGCAGCAGCGGATTGGAATCGGACATAAAGGCTCGGGCCTGTGGTGATCAAAGATGACAATAAGGGAATGCTGCCATAAGCGGGCGTTGCCGAACAGTGTTGGTGGCAACGGCAGGCCCAATGTTGTGGGAGCGGATCTTATCCGCGACTTGTGGGAGCGACTTGTGGGAGTGACCTGTGGGAGCGACTTTCAGTCGCGATAGTTGGTTTCTACTCGCTCGCTCCTACGCTCTGCGTGGTAGTGCTGCCGCTGGAGGTAGTTGTGTTCTGAGTTGTAGCCAATGCGTGGACTGAGTAGCCGCTGCGCGGGCTGGCTTTTTGAGCTACCGCCCGGCCTTATGACCTCTTTGAGGGGCCTTCCCCCTTAAAGAGGTCGGGCGCTTACTCCTGACCGCCATGGATGGCGGAAATGCAGATGGCAGGAGCACACAATCGGCCTGCTTCGCGCTTTGTGGCCCGTAATCCCTTACTCACTCGGTTTTTATGACCACGTGCGCATTAATCGTTACGCAAAACCGCCTTTCATATCAGACGCCGAATCGTAGGAGTGGATCTTATCCACGACAGACAAGAGCCTGTCATTCACACCCAAATGTAGGGTGGGCACTGCCCACCAAATAATCTGAAAGGAAAGCCGCTGCTCAGCAACAGGTGGCGGATTTCCACTGTCGTCCTTTGCCACTTGTAACCAGTTTTATCAATTATTGAACCCATCCCAGAACTTCAGTACTCTTCAGTCCAGCAGGGAAACCGTATCCGCCGATATAACAACAGCAGAACTCAGACCGTCAGGTCGGTTTATCTGACTCAGCACCGATACCCTCCCCGCCTGAAATCCGACTGTTTTATCACGCAATTCCTGCCCTGCGCTTACAAGGATGGGCGGCAGCGTGTGTGAAAGAAAATCAGCTGCTGTCTGTGACCGGAAGACACGGAAAACCTTCGACAGAAAAGTCTGTATATGCAAACAGTATATTTTCCGTTTGCCGGAGTCTGATGCGCGTTTTCGCCCCTGTAGCAAAACGCGCATGCGCGAATTGATACCTTCAGCCCCGAAAGATGCCTGAAAAATCAATCATTTAGGGTTTTACGAAAAGTGATAACGCGCAAAGTGTAAAGAACGGTTCAGGATAAAAGCGCGCATGCGCGTTTATATCCTGACAAGAAAGAGAATAACGATGATTTTTACAGCCCGGACAATGGGTTAGGCTGGAAATCTGAATAAGGACTTAGGTGTGTTAACGAGCATGTCTACGAATAAACTGTTAAATACAAGCTAGCCATCGAATAAGGAGAAGTTAAGTGACGACTGTTGTGAGTTTTATAAATTTAAAAGGTGGTGTGGGTAAAACCACTACGACAGTAAATATTGCTGCGAATCTAGCAGATGATGGTTTCAAAGTGCTTGTTATTGACCTTGACCCTCAAACGAATGCCACGGTCTCTTTAATAGACCAGCATGAATGGCAAGCATGTCATGATAACGGACAGACGCTATACCATTTATTTAACGACATGCTAAAGGGCGAAGAAAGATTTGATGTGAATCATGCAATCTTAACTGATGTAGGCGGGGTAAGCGGACTTGATTTGCTTCCTTCAAGTATTCACTTGGTCGAAATTCAAGATGAAATACCCGACATGGACAATAAGGCGTATGTTAGTCACGTTGATGTACTGGGTAATACTATTGAAAGCAAAAAGAATGACTACGATTTTATTCTGATCGATTGCCCACCAAATCTAGGTGCGATAACCCTAAATGGTATTAGCATCAGTGATTTTTATGTAGTTCCAACGGTTCCAGATATTTTATCGAAGATCGGCATTAGTCTAATTTTAAACAGAATAAGTGCTTTCAAAAAAAGAAAGCATACATGCAAAATTGAGTTGGCTGGAATAGTATTCACGAAAGTTGATAACCGTACTAACCTCCACAAATCAACAATGAGTGAGTTAAGGTCGGGTGATTATGCGCATAGTGTTTTTGAATCAGAATTTCCACAAAGAATATCCGTGGCTGAAGCTCCCGTAGACTCGAAGCCATTTATCACATCTCCAACAGCGAAAGGAAAGGCCGACTTTCATGCAACCAAGCGAATAATTACTTCCCTTACGAATGAGTTTTTAAAAAGGGTTGGGGCATAAATATGACAAATTTAACAAAGAAAGAAATACAAATATTTGGAAAAGTGCTAGCAAAAATAGGTGCAGCTATAGAAGGAAATCCATCGCTTTTATTGGGTTTCCTAGAAAACACGGATGAACCGAAAAATAATGGTGGAAAAGATTTGGTTGGTCAGGAGGTTGAATCACTGAATCTTTTCGAGAGGTTTAAAGATACAAAGAAAAGTGAAATTGAATCTGAGCTTTTAAAGCTCAACAGGGAAGAACTTAGATTTCTTATAAAAAAGCATAGCTTTGGTTCAACTAAATTGAGTTCAGTCGAAAAGCTCGCCGAATATATTGCAGATCAAGTATCAAAAAGGTCTACAGACGTATTTATTGATCAAGAATAAGCATTTAACAATCCAATGCACGCGGAGCCAGCTACGTTGCGCAATTGTTTGTGGTGTTGCTACGCTCCTTTATACCAAAAAATTACTCCACTCCGCTGGCCCGGTGATTGGGGCGTTAGAACCCCGCACTCCCCTTCCTTAACCTGCCGCAAGTCCGCTGTCCTCAATCAGTCACCCCTCCCCCCCGCCTGCTGTACCTGTTTTTCCAGTTCAGCCACCAAACCGGGCTCCAGCTTTAACTGCCGGGCCAGTTCCTGCAGGTAGGCTTTTTCCATAAAGTTTTGTTCATCCACGATTAACACCGAGGCCAGATAGACTTCGGCGGCTTCTTCCGGTGTTTTTACCTGAGCGGCTATTTCTGCCGGGTCGAGTGGCTTACGCAGTTCCTGTTCCACAAAGCGGTTTACCTCTGCTGTTGCGCCCATGGCCTGTACGGCGTTGCTGATGCGTTGTTGTTCGGCGTCGTCGATATGGCCGTCGGCTTTGGCGGCGGCAATCATGGCGGATAACAGCAGCAGGCTTTCACGTTCGTTCGGTGCGGGGGCGCTGATAGCGGCCTGTTCTGGCAAAGCCGCGGCCGGAGTCTGAAGTGCTGCATCATGGGCGCTACCAGCAGCCGCTGCGTTTTTTCCGGCTTTCCAGCTCTGGTAAGTTTTAAATGCTACGGCGGCCAGCGCGGCGCTGCCGCCGACTTTCAGCGCGGTTGAGCCAAGCTTACGGCCGCTTTTTGAGCCCAGCAGCAAACCCAGTGCACCGCCACCCAAAGCGCCTTTGGCCAGGGTCGATAAGGTATCACTGCGCACCTCGCCTTCGGCAGGAATATTCAAAGCCTTCTCTGCGCCCTGCTTACCTTGCTGGGCAAGATCCGTGGCAGAGCTGAGGAACAGATTCACCAGTCCTTTAATATCCATAACGCATACCTGATAACAAATGAGTCCATTACCAGTATGCGGATTTAAATTTAAGCTTGGGTCAGGGATTGTGAGGAATGGTCAGGCCGGGCATGCAAGGTTATGCGATAAAATTTACACAATAATAAGCAGGCAGCGCAGTCACAGAGATTAACAGCCGCAGTCTGAGCCGCTACTATCATTCCGTTACTCATTAAGTGCCGACGGAATTATTTATGAGCAAGGATGCAGAAAAAGCCACTTTTACCGCGCAGTTATTTGCTCCGGCAAAAGCCGCTGGCGATGACCTGCGGGCATTTCTTATTCTGCCTAAAGAAGTCAGCGATCTGCTGCCCCGCCGTGGCCGCACCAGTGTCGAAGGCACCATCAATAATCACCCGTTTCAGGTAACTCTGGAGCCGGACGGTCAGCTCAGCCACTGGCTTAAAATGGATAAAGCCCTGTATGAGGCCTGTGGCGCAACAACAGGTGAGACGGTCACTGTAGAAATTGCTGCCGTGCAAAAGGAGCCGGAGCCTGTACTGCCCGAAGATTTTCAGGCTCGTATTGATGCCTCACCGCAAGCTAAAGCGGTATGGGAAGCAACAACCACCATTGCCCGGGTCGACTGGATTCACTGGATTGAGTCTGCCAAGCAGGCCAAAACCCGTGTAACCCGTATCGAAAACGCCTGCGATATGCTCGCCTCGGGTAAAAAGCGGGTGTGCTGTTTTGATCAGTCCGGGTTTTACAGTAAGGCTTTGCGCTCGCCGGACGTTAAAACCTGAACGGAATTAAAAGCCTGACAGAGCTGACGCCCAGCTCAGGTCAGGTCAGTCCAGTCCAGCCAAATAGGCATTATTCCGCACATAATTCTTTATCGCTGTAACGGGTGCTGAGGTAGCGCTTCTGCGCTCTGGTTAATTTCTGAAAAATCAGCCGGTAAGAATGATCGACCATGCGTTCCAGCTCGCCGTCGGGCACATCGCCGTCCAGCAGCACTGTATTCCAGTGGGTTTTATTCATGTGGTAGCCGGCAATGACCGCGCTGAATACATCACGTAATTCCACCGCCTGCTGCGGATCACACTTCAGGTTAATGCGCGCTTTGCCGTCTTTTTCGTACAGCAGGGCAAACATTTTGTCCTGTACTTTATAAACATAAGCATCCGGGCCGAAGGGAAAATCCTCCAGCGCTTCGGGCTTGCTCAGCAGGTAAGTACGCAGGGTCTGAAAATTCATAATATGAAACCTGACAATAACGAAGTCTGATACGTTTAAAGCAGTTTTTTAACCGCCGCATAATCGGTGCCGCGCACACGCTGATAACCGACATATACCGTTGGATAGCCGCCAATGCCCAGCGCTTTTAACAACCAGGTTTGCTTGGCGGGTTTTTCCACATCGTAATCCAGATAATCAACATTATGCTCGGCAAATTCGCCGCGCAGTTTTTTGCAGTAGCCACACCATGTAGTGCCATAGAGCACAATGCGCGGAGCGCCGTTGTCATCAAAGTGTTTGGCAAAAATGCGTTGTTCCTGCGCGGTTAAAGCCTGTTCGCCAAAGTTATTGGCCAGAATCGAGGCGTAGTGAGCGGCGTTGTAGCCCTGCATACGCTCGCGGCCAACCAGCAGAGTGGGCACGGTACGCGGGTTGCCGTAACGCTCTGCGCCTTGCGGGTCGCGGTCGGTAACAACAATTTCGGCATCAATATAACGGCGGCGCAGTTCGGCGCTGGCGTCATTGCAGGGCTCGCCGCAACCGCTGTTAATCAGCAACACCGCCCGTGGATTTCCGGCGCTGTCATACACACCGGAACCGCTGACACGGGCAAACCAGTCATTCAGGGTGTCGCCGAGCGGCAGGTAAATATAGGCCGCGACAGCTGCGGCCAGTAACAGCAGTTTTTTCATGCCTTACGTCCTTATATGGCGTATTCAGGGATCAGGGGTTCAGTACGGTTGCGCCATCGCTGGGCAGTTCGCGCGCCACGCGTTTTACCCGCGGCGTCAGCTGGCAAAACAGCTCATAGCTGATGGTGCCACACAGTTCTGCTATGCGGTCGACGCTGAGGTGTTCACCCCAAAGCTCAACCGGCGAGCCGATCTGTGCCCGTGGATGGTCGGTAAGATCGACGGTGATCATATCCATCGACACCCGGCCTATCAGCGGGCATTCAACCCCATCCACCAGCACCGGCGTGCCGGCCGGGGCATGGCGTGGATAACCATCACCATAACCAATGGCAACAACGCCAACGCGGGTATCGCGTTCAGCCGTCCAGTCACCGCCGTAACCTACGGTTTCACCGGCGGGTACGTCGTGGGTGCTGATTAATTGTGATTCGAGGCTCATCACCGCTTTCAGGCCCAGCTCGGCGGCGCTTTTATAATTCAGCGGCGAGCTGCCATAGAGCATGATGCCGGGGCGGCTTAAACCTTCGGCGACCAGTTCATGGTTGATGCGTTTTTCGGTCAGCAGGCCAGCACTGTTGCTGATGCTCAGCGGTACCGGCCAATCGTGGCTGTAGAGGGTATCAAGCTGAGTGGCGAGTACCGGCGACTGCCATTCATCGGCGCTGGAGAAGTGCGAGATCACATAGCGCAATTCCAGTTGTTCGTCGGCGCTGATCAGGGCGAGGATGTCGTCGGCCTCGCTGACGCGGAACCCTAAGCGGTTCATGCCACTGTTGATCTTCAGCCACACGCCTACCGGCTGGCTCAGCGTGGCGCTGGCCCGGTCCTGCAGCTGTTTACGGTGATGCACCACCAGCTGAATTTTGTGTTCGGCGGCCAGTGTCCATTCGTGCGCGTCGTAAGCGCCCTGCAACACCACCAGCGGACGGCGGATACCGGCTTCGCGCAGGGCCAGCGCCTCGTCAACACAGGCCACGGCAAAGCCGTCGGCGCTGCTCAGGGCGCGTGCACAGTTGACCAGCCCGTGGCCATAGCCGTTGGCCTTGATCACCGCATAGGCTTTCCCGCTGACGCTGGATTTGGCCAGTTGGTAATTGTGGCGGAAGTGAGACCAGTTGATTAATGCGCGCGTTGGACGTGTCATGGGCGTGGGAACAACCTCGAAAATAGGTACAATAGCGCTTTGGCCCCGCCACAACCAGTGATGCCGGTATCAATAACGCAGAGCCGCCATAAGGCGGGAATCGTTGCTGATACGGAATGCCGGGTATTTAGTGCAGGGCCGCCGGAGTACAATGCCGGCATAATCCGCCGGGCGGCCATTATGTCAGGCCTGTCCGGCAAAAACACCCGCTGCCCTCTGGCCGCAAACCCGCTACGGAAACCACCATGCCCAGTCATCCACTGTTTACCGACAAAACCATTGCCCTATCGGCAACGCTGGCGGCGACCATTGGCCTGGAAGAGGCCGTGTTGCTGACCGTGCTGAACGATGCCGCCAGTATTCAGGGTCAGCAATGGGCGCGGCTGCATTACCAGGCGCTGCGTAACCAGTTACCGTTCTGGGATGATGTCAGTATCCGCCGGGTGCTGCGCAGCCTGCTCGATAAAGGCCTGCTCAGCCTGCAGGGCACGATGTTTCCCGATGGCGATGGCCTGATTTACGCCTTTAACGCCGAGCAAGCGCCTTATTATCCGTCCGAAGCACCGCCATCCGCGGCCCGGCCAATGGCCCCGGCAGCCCGTGCCCAGGCGGAAGTCTCTGCTCAGCCAGGCCACTTTAAGCAGCCGCTGGAATCACGCTGGCAGCCGCAGGAAGACACCCTCGCCCGCCTTGAGCAACATGGCATTCCGCGCAGCTTTGCCTGGGCGCAAATGGATACCTTTATTCTGCAGGGGCAGGAACAGGGCGCGAACCGCAATGACTGGAACACCCGCTTTTTCCGTTATGTGAAGAGTCAGTGGGTATTCACTCAGAACGATGCACAAAAGCAGCAGCGTACCCTTGAGCGTGGTTTTCAGGGCGGTGTTCAGCCCCCCGGCAACCATCAGGAGCGCAGTGCGTTTAAGCCCGTGCAGGATGAAGCTGCCGCCATCAGCCTTGATTGGCAACCCAGTCAGGATGCCTGCCAGATACTGCAGCGCGCCGGTATCGACCCACAGTTTATTACCGATGCCGTGGCCGAGTTTGTGCTCTATTGGGCTGAGCGCGGCGACGCGTTTAAAACCTGGAACAGCAAATTTATTCAGCAGGTGCGCCAGCAATGGGCGCGCTACAGCGCCTCGGTGGAGCATTCCTCCCTGCCCACCCGCATCCCTGACAACTGGCAACCGGCGGAAGACTGTTACGACATTCTCGCCATGGGTCATATCGACCGCCAGTTCGCTCAGGATCTGGTGCCGGAATTTGTGCTTTACTGGCGCGACTCCAATCAGGTACACAACAGCTGGAACAGCCGTTTTCTGCAATACGTTAAACAGCAATGGGGCAAGCGTTTAGCCCAGACTTCGTCAGGAGAATCCTATGGCACGCACACCGGACAGCACACAACTGCTCAACCGGGTTACGCAACAGCTGAAGCAAGTGTCCAGCGACTCAAAGACACCAGCTGGTGAAGCCCAGGCGCATGAGCCGAGCGTGGAGCAGAAAGAAGCCATTAACCAGATTTTTGAGCTGTTCCGCTTTAATTATCACAACCAGTTTTTAAAGGCCTTTCCCGACCTCGACACCATGATTATGGCGAAGCGGTTATGGGCACGCCTGCTGGGTGAATACAGCGGCGAAGTGATGATGCGCGCCGCCGAAAGAGCGGTAAAAGAAAGCAGCTTTTTACCCAACGTCCATGAAGTTGTGGCGCGTTGCGACGTGGCCGACAGCCTGGGTTTACCCTCGGCCCATGCCGCTTTTATGGAAGCCTGCCGCGCGCCATCACCGAAAAAAGAATTCAACTGGAGCCATCCGGCGGTGTATTACGCCGGGCGTGCCAGCGACTGGTTTTTTCTGGCCAATAACGTCGAAGAAAAAACCTTCCCGGTGTTTAAACGCAATTATGAAATACTGATAAAGCGCCTGCAGAATGGCGAAAGTATTGAGATGGACATTACCAAAGCCCTGCCGGAACACAGCGAAACACCGCTGCCGCGTAAAGAGCAGCAACAGCGGTTGCAGGAACTGAAGAAGCAGTTAAGTTAAAAAAAATCCCGGAATACTCCGGGATTTTTTTTATTTAAATCATGATGAAGCGCTGATTACACTTCAAAAGCCCTACCGTTAAGGCACCAGCGTCCAGCGCTGGTTATTACCACCCCAGTTATACCAGGTTCCGGCGTTATCGCCGGCATTGCTGCCGTAACCATCCACCACCTGTTCCGGGAATGTACGCATAGCCACTGAGCCATCGGCATTCAGGCTGAAACGCTGATTAGCATTGCCATTGCACTGCCAGATCATCAGGTTAGCGCCGTTGGCAAAGTTGCCGCCATTATCCAGACAAAAGCGGTTGTCCTGCTGGCTGCGGATTAATCCGCTGCTGGCGTCGTAATGCCATTTCTGCCAGTTGCCGTTATTGCAGGTCCACTGGCCTACGTTGGTGCCGTTGCTCATGTTGGCATTGCTGATATCCAGACACAGGCCGGAGGCGTTATTAATAAACTGCACGTAGTCCACCGCTGGCGGAATATTGCCCGCCTGGAACGGTGCGTAAACCACACCGGCTTTATCCAGCTCTTCACCGGCGCGGCCATGCAGGCCAACAATCTGCCAGCCAGCCGGAGCATTAAAGGTCTGACAGCTGCCGCTGGTTGAGCCCGCCGCTACGCTGCGGTTCTGACTGGTGGTAAAGCGGCTGTAGAAAATACGGGTTCTTCCGTCTTTCTGGCCGCTGCACAACTGCAGTGAGGTCAGGTATTCGCCACTGTTGAGGTTCAGCACATGATCCGTACCACCATTACCGCCGTGCGATAGCACAAAGCCATTGCTCAGGGTCAGGTCGATACGGTCAACGCGGGAACCGGCGCGGATATTTACGCCGCTTACAGCCGGATTCTGCGGTAATACCGCCACATCGTTAAAATGCGTACCGTGCGGGCCACCAAAAGGATCGCTCAGCCGGCGGGTGGCCGGGGTGGAATAAACAAAGTCAGTCTGCAGCGGCGGGTGGTCAGATAAACGCAGGCCATCGCTGGTGTTGTCGTCCTGACGCAGCAGGTGATAAACCGCATCCAGCCCGACAAAACCGTTATCGCGGAACAGTACTTTATCGACAATTTCGCAATCCGGGGCCGAGGTCTGCGGATCACAGGTCAGGGCATCTGCACCACTTACCGGCACATCGCCGTTACGCGACAGCTTGAGCCAGGCATCACTGAAACCACGGTTCAGCAGCTCCCAGATATTATCGCCGCCACGGGTATAACGGGTATTGGTATCCCCCATCACAATCACCGCATTACCGGCAGAATTGGCATCGATATAACTGATTAACTGGCGGATATTGCCACGACGGGCAGTCAGGTCGGCATCGCCCACCTGAGCCTGGGTATGCAGGTTATAGATATCGACATACACGCCTTCTGCCAGACGGGTACGGGCCAGGGTGAAGCCCTTAGGGGTTAAACAATCAACGCCATTACAGTCTTTCCAGCTGACCCGTTCCCAGTCACTGTACGGAAAGCGGCTGAGGGTATTCAGGCCACTGCCAATGCCCATGCCGCCGGTGGTGGCGGAGCGGTATGGATGGGTGTTGCAGGTGTCATAGAGTGCGGCGTGATAGTTAAAATCTTCCTGCACGTTCACCACATCAAATTCGTTGATATAACAGCTGATCTCTTCCGTCGCGCTCTGGCGCGGCGATACCGCACTGGAAAACAATTCCAGTAAACCGGCGACGTTGTAGGTGAGCGTACTGAAGCTGCCTTCCTGTGAGGCCGATACCTGAGCAGGCGCGGCACTGAGTGCGGCCAGCATCATGCCGGCGGTCAGCATGGATCTGTTCATAAGAGTTACCTTCGTATTTATGATTATTATTTGGCCCATCGCAATTCGATTGCGGTACTTTTGTACCACATTAAAACTTATCTGCGGCAGGACAACACGGGCCGCTGCGTAACACGCCAGATGAAAGCAGCGGCCCATCATGACCAGATGGCGGAAAACACTGGTTTCCGCCACAATTAACGATCAGTTCAGGCGGGCGATAACGCTGGTCGCTGTGTATTCCAGCGTTACTTCATAATCACCGGCATCCACATGGCTGAACTCACCGGCGACCTTACCTGCCTGCAGCAGGGTATAAGCAGCCCCGCTTTGCGGCGTCAGACCGGCAAAATCGAGGGCCAGCGTGGCACCATCAATAAACAGGGTTTCGGTGGCGGCAACCTGAGTGCTGTCAGCATCCATGGTCAGCTTCAGTACTGCAGCGCCATTCAGGGTGATATTACCGCCCATCTGCAGTGCACCACGGGCATCAACCAGTGCCGTACCGGAGTTCACAAACAGATCGCCCTGACCGAAGGCCGAAGCAGACGCTGCTTCCAGCGTACCACCGTTGATCACGGTGCCACCGCTGTAGCTGTTGTTACCGGTCAGCGTCAGGTGACCACTGCCGGCTTTGCTCAGTTTGCCTGCGCCGCTGATGTCGTTGCGCCACCAGTCACGGGCAGAGAAACCGCCATCACTGGCTTCCATCGTCACGCTCACATCCCCCAGGAAAGCGCCGTAACCGTCAGCCGCATCGACCAGATTAATGCGTCCCCAGCCGTTGGAGTCATCCAGAATCGGATAGCCGGAATCGACTTCGGTGGTAAACAACACCGCCCGGCGCTGGGCATCGGACAGATAAGGCTGACGGGTTTTCAGCAGGGCTTCCGCACCTTCAGGCACGACCGCAGGCTGGCCTGCTTTGCTGCTGTCCTGTGGCAGACCGTAGGTCATACGGAAGCGGTATAACGCCTTGATCGCGGCGTGGTCATCGTAGTCATTATTGTTAAACACATCGGCATTAACGGTAACGCCGTCGGCCTCGATAACGCTGCCGCTTTCACCTTCTGCCAGAGTGCGGTGGGCATAGTCGTACAGGCTCATACCCGCTTCGGCGGCTTTGGTTTCGTAGAAAGCATGCAGCTGGTTGTAAGCAGCCTGGCCGGACTCATAACCTGCTGTGGTGTTCAGCGCATCGGCTGCACTCATCAGCGCCATAATGCGGCCACCGATCACATCCACAGGCGAGTGCATACCGGCAACAATGCGGTTTTCACCCAGCTCAGAACCGCGCACAACATGCTCGGCAAAACGTTCCGGAAAGGCATACGCCAGCGACAATGACGACACCACACCGGCATTGGTGTGACCACTCGGATAACCACCGTCTTTGCGCAGGCTCTGTTCATCGCCACTGTTACTCTTACGGCGGGCACATACCAGCCCCGGAATCACACTGACATCGCTGTTATACATATCGAAATTAATGTCTGCCGGTGTACCACTGCTGTCGACACAGCTACGCAGATCATTGCCGAGATATTCCACCGCACCGGTGCTGGTCATACGCCACGGACGCGGGGTCGAGAAAATATATTTGGAACCACTGGTCGATGTTGAAGCCATGTTGTAACGCACATTATTGGTGAAACGTACGGCTGCGCCGAACGCGCTGTTTTCATCACCGGTAAAAGTCCAGCTGTCATCACTGTCGCCGAGGTAATGGCTGTCTTCCAGCACCTGCGCCACGGTCGGTTCGGTAATATCGTAATAGGTGCCGCTGTTCGCCACGTAGTCTTCGGTCAGCGGGCCAAAACCATCAACCACGGAATAACTTTTACCGCGGCGGTCATCGAGATAAGCGCGGATTGCTGCTTCGTCAGAACGCTCAGCCGTCACTTTTTCAACGTAGGCAATATTGGCCGCCCAGACCGCTGCATTTTTAATCGGATTAGCTTCATAACTGTCCGGACCGCTGCCGCTGGCGGCACTCTGGTAAGCGTCACTGGTGCCTTTCCAGATGCTGTTAATACCTTTCAGCGCATGCGGATAGGGGTTGTCATGAATGCTGTATTTCAGCGTACTGTGACCATTATTTTTACCGTATAAAATCACCGGCAAAGGATAGACAGCATCAGGGGCTGCTACATATTGCTCAAAACCCTGGCCTGCAGGCATTACCGGTTTACTGATGTCTGCCGTACTGTTGTCATCGTTATTATCGTCGCCGCAGGCGCTCAGCATCAGCGTAGCGGCTGCGACCATGGCCAGATACAGACCGTTGCGTTTATTCAGATTTTTTTCAGTATTCATAACGTTCACTTGGTTGTCGGATTTAAAATTTGTCAGATTTAAAAAGACATAAACCGCATGCCAAGCATGCGATCTATGTTGAGAGAGACACCAGTGAAGACCGGCTGAAGCAGCACAAGGGGACATTACAATTCTGTGAAGTTTTCCTAACAGGATATCCACAGGCCGGAATTATTTAGGGGTGGTTAATATTCAGTGATCAGAAAAATTCAGGCTGATACCGGCCAGTATTTCTGTACCGGTGGTGGAATAACTGTAAACCCGGTTGGTTTTATCAACGAAAAGGTCAAAGGGTTCGTTGCCGAGATTGCGGGCATCCAGAGAAAATGTCAGTTGATGGCTGGCATTCCAGCGCAGATAAGCACCGGTAATTAATGACGCATTCACACCTTCGCGGTCATTATCATTTGCGCCCGGCACCCGCGTCAGATATTGCGAACGCGCCTTTAATGTCAGGCCAGCGCTGACACTCTGGTTGCGGAACCATAATTCACCGTTGACCACATGGCGTGACAATCCCGGTGCCGGCAAAGTAGTAACGCCGTCATCCAGCGGATAACGGACCAGGCCGCGATTTAGTGCATAGCTCACCCGCACACCAAAATTCTGCAGCGCAGCGGGCAAAAAATAAAATGGCAGTTGCAGGTTCAGTTCAAGACCACTGATATCGGTTCCCGGCCCGTTCACCGGCCGCCGGTAAGTATATAAACCGTCGCTCAGTGCCAGCTGATCCCATTGCGGGTTGTAATATGGCAACTGCTCCAGCGTCAGCTCTTCAACCTGCGCGACGACCAGGCTGTCGATGCGTTTATAAAATAATCCAGTGGAAAAAAACTGCTGCTCATCACCGTACCATTCCGCTGAAACATCAAACGAGTGCGCGCGCGACGGTTGCAGTTGGGTATTACCACCTTCCACCAGCCGGGCACTGCTGCGTAATAATAAGGGTGACGTCAGGTCTTCTATCGATGGTCGCGCCAGATCACGGCGATAACCGAAACGCAGCAATAAATCATCGCGTGCCTGCATCACCAGATGAAATGCCGGTAACCAGTTGTCGTAATCCGAGCGGTTATTAACGGCGCTGCTGTCGCTGTCTATCGACCAGCGCCCGCGCACAAGTTGACGGGTAGCCGAATAACGCAGGCCCAGATCGCCACGCAGTGGCCACGGCCATTGCCAGAATTCGTAAGAGGTCTGCCACCAGGATGACCAGGTATATTCGTTTAACCGCCGCTGCTGTAACGGATCATGCACCAGTGCGGTGTTTGTCCCAAGGGCGTCAATAACCGCGTGGCTGCCAACAATCCAGTGATGCGGCAGCCCGGATGGCCCGGGACCAGCGGAAAAATCACCGGGGGTACGCTGGTAAAATTCACCAACCGGGCCATTAATATCACTGTTGTTATATTCGCCCTCGGCGCGGTCATTTAAAAAGCCCTGCAACTGCGTCCCGGCAAAGTGTCTGAAATTTTCGTTATGCTTAATATCCAATTCAAAGGAAGCAACGCGGTACTGATTAATTACCTGATCTTCACGCAGATTAATCTGGTACAACTGCCATTCCTGCGGATTGGTAATATCAAAGCCGTAATGATTAAGCGCAAAGCGATTGTTCTGGCGCAGATCAAAACTGAAATCCTGAGCGTACGACATCAGCGTCACTTTATCGTGGTCCGGACTGTCGAAAACCGAGCGCTGGTAACCCAGTGCCGAATGCAGACGTACGCGTCCTGATAACGGTAAATACCAGTCAAATTTTAATTGGCCGAGGCGGGTTTCGTCGGTTTCGTAATTATGTTCGCTGCGGATATCAACGCCAGAAAAATTACCGTACACCATACCGGCATGACGGGTGTCAAAATCGTTAACCCGGATATGACTCAGGTCCTGGGTTTTCAGTCCGGCCGAACTGATATGGTATTCGTGCATGGTTTGCTGACTGCGCGCCATAAAGGCCGTCAGATCAAAGTCGCCCCAGCCGGTATTGTGCCATTGCAGTGCGCTGTTTAAGCCGTAGGAAGTTTGTTCACGATCGAGAATATCGTAACGGTTATGGCGCGGATAAAAGACCTCGCCATGTTCCAGCTGCGTCTGCTGTTCAACACTTAATGCCGGCTGCTCTCCCCAGTCGGCGGTTTGCCAGCGTACGGTGGAAAATCCCCGTTCCTGAGTTACCCGGGTACGGTAACTCAGCCCGATTAACCAGCCGATGGTTCCTGCCGTGCCGTTATCACGGGCCCCCTGTAATCCACCCGATAAGGCAACCCCTTTACCATCATGGCTGAGGTTCTGTTCATTCTGCAGCGCGAACCATTGCTGGCCGGTGTTGTTATCTGCCAGCGGCAGCGGCGTGCGTAAATCAACCGAACCGGCAATGGCACCTTCTTCCGTTCGCGCCGCCGCAGATTTATCCAGCTCGACCTGAGTAAAAAGCCCCGGCGGCAACATATCAAAATCAAAACTGCGCGAATTATTCACCGAGCCCCGCGCATCGATGCTGGTACCGGTAGCCAGCATCGGCATGCCATTCACCAATACCCGGGTAAAATCCGCCCCCAGACCACGAATACTGAGGTTACGGTCCATTCCGGCTTCCTGACTGAAAGCCACGGCGCTGTTTGCCGCAACGGACGAGGTAAGGTCATTATTTCCGGCTAACTGCCCGCGGGATAGCGTCGCGCGGGTACTGAGGGTATTGCTGTTATAACGGCTGGCCAGCGACGCATCGCGGATAAAAGGCACACCGGTAACGATGACTTCTTCAGCCGTTTTGTTGTCCGCAACTTCCGTCTGCGCTTGCGGCCCGTAAAACAGCACAACACCTGCCGCCGTCTGGCGGTAATGCCAGCCACTGTTGGCGGTGGCATAGTTAAGAAATTCGCTCAGCGAACAATCACCCAGTGGCTGTGCCAGCCAGGTTGTATCCGGCTGCGGATAATTGGTCAGCACCGCCAGCTGATAACGATCAGACACCTGCTGAATAATATGGCTGAGGGTTGTCTGGCTGACACCATCATAAAAGCAGCGGTTGGCGGCCTGTGTATAAGCGCTGCCGGTCAGCAGCAGACCGACCCCCAGCTGCGGCCATACCCTGCGCCAGCGGCGCATGCTCCGTTGCCCTTCAGCGTGTTTCCGGATCATCGCCCGACAGCAGTATCAGATCGTCACTGACCTGCAGTGACAGATCAAACAAACTGGCAATCAGGCTGAGGGTTCCTTCCACATCGCTCTGGTTATAACGGCCGGAAAACGGCAACGTCTGCTCAATGCCCTGCAAACGGATGGGCCGCGCCGAATAGCGCTGTAAATGCGCGACCACATCGGCCAGCGGTTCCGCCTCTGCGCGGCGCCAGTCCTGACGCCAGTCGGATACCACCGCACGCTGAAAACGTTCGCCACGGTCAGCACTGATGCGCACACCGTCACCGGCATGCAGCGTCCATTCCTGTCCGGCGAGCGTTACCCTTACTTCGCCATGCTCAACCACAACGCTGACCGCTCCGGCGGTGTTATCCACATTAAAGGCGGTACCGACAACCCGGATCTGCACCTTGCCGGTATCAACATAAAACGGTCGCTGCTTATCGGCTGTGACCGAAAAATACGCTTCGCCCTGGGTCAGGCTGACCAGCCGCTGCTTTTCTTCTAGCACCACCGATACCGCAGAACCGGCATTCAGGTGTATTTCTGAACCATCCGCCAGACGCTCACGCCGCTGCTCGCCCACGGCGGTATTAAAACTGAGCGGCTGAACAGCCGGTACAGACGGCTGCATTAGCAGCGGATAAGCCAACACCAGTGCCAGCATCATGGCCAGTGCCGCCGGTGCCGGCCACCAGCGCGGGCCGGATATTGGCCGCAGCTTTTGCCACAGCGTTTGCAGCAAGGTTGGTCTCCAGACTGGCACAACCACTTCCTCCTCTTCTGCCGCAACGGGCGGGGACTTGTGGTTTGCTGTGGCTACACGTTCCAGCGCGATTAATAACGCCTCGTCGTGTTCACCCAGCTGTTGCTGCAGCCAGCTCATGGCAGCCGCATGCTGCGGGCTTTGCATCAGCCAGTGTTGATATTGTTGCTGTTCTGCCGCGTTCAGCTCATGCAGCCGGTCGTACCAGTCGGCGGCCTGTTCACGAATGTCATTGTCTGTTGTTTGTATGGTCATATACCGCGTGTTCCGCACTAACTTTTCATTTCCGGCGGTCGGCCGGTGCCGGATTAACAGCCACTTTTTTCCATGGCTTCCGCAATACTCAGCGTGGCTCTGGTGATGTGTTTTTTAACGGCTTCGATGTTCATATTTAATTCCTGCGCAATCGCTTCACGCGATTTGCCCTGTAAACGGCGCATGATAAAAACCTGCCGTCTTAATGGCGGCAGCTGCTGCAGGATTTTTTCTAATTGTTCCAGCTTCTGCGCCTGAATATGCACATCGTCCAGGGGGATGGAGGCCATTTCCGGTACGCTGTCGCTGCCGGATGGCTGCTGGCGATTGCGGTTCCAGTAATCAAAAACCACACTGCGGGCCACGGTCAGACTATACGCCAGCAGGTTATCCACTGGTTTTTTCGCCACCGCCGTTAATGCGCGCACCAGGGTGTCGTGCAGCAGGTCGTCCACGTCCTGATGGTTGTACACCCGGCTGGCAATGTAATTGCGGATATTCGGCAGATGCCCGGTCAGCTGCTGAGCATAAGCCTGAGGCGGCGGATGATTGCACTTAACCCCGGCAGAATATGATTTGCCCGCTGACATGGAGCCCCCGATATCACATACAGAAGGGCGCAATCTGCCAGCGGCGGATGACAACATGATGAATAAACCCCCGAATGATGCCGGAACGGCTGAGCAGCCATGCGCTGCTCCAGGGCCTGTTCACACCAATTAAAGGGAAGAAGACGCCGCAAGGCGTCAAAGGGGGACATTACAACGGAAAATAATTCAGCGACTGAGTGCCAGCTCCACCCGCTCACCAGCATTCAGGGTTTGCACACCGCCACCGGACTGAGCGCGCACACTGCCTTCCAGTACTTCAAGCGTTACCACACCGTCGCCCATGTTCAGCGAAAACGCACTGGCATCGGCGCGCAGCCTCAACGTACCGGCCTGCGCCCAGAACGGCCGGGTTGCTTCCGGCGCGATAATAAACAGCACTTCACCGCGCAACAGCTGCACACGACGCTGCTCTGCGCTGTAACGCACCGCCACACTGCTCTTTTCCTGCAGACGTAATTCTGAACCGTCATCCAGCCGCAACGCGCGCTGCTCGGCGGTGGCCGTGCTGTACGTCTCGACATTAGCGGCCTGTTCATTCTGCGTCGGTGCCAGAAACAGGAATACCAGCGCTGGCACGCCCACCAACAACAACAACGCTGCAAACAGCATGCGTGGATTGCCCAGACTGGTATGGCGTTCTGCCAGAGCCGAAGAGTCGTGTCGTTCTGCCATAAAAGGCCTCATATCGATCAGAAACGGGAGATTTTGTTGTTATGGCCTGCCTTTATGACAGAACAATGACCTTAACACCGCAACCCATCCTCAGGCATCAGACCTTTCGCTAAACAGGCCGGTCTGAGGCTCTGACAGAGCAATAACTGACCCGTATCAGTGCTGCGACACCCTGTCGCATCCCGCGCACGCACACCAACGGTTACCCTGCACGCCATTGATGCATTTATCCTTTTATTGTGGAGTTTTTATGCCGGCCTTCCGACCATCACTGTTAGCGTTTCTGATTACTTCTCTGAGCGTCCAAAACGCTCTGGCAGCCAATGCTGATTCTACTGTTGAAGCCGCGACACAACTGGAGCCGATGGTGGTTACCGCTCCGCCAATGAATGGCGTGCTGACGGTCACCACCGACCCGAAAGCGCCACGCCAGCCTATTCCTGCCCATGACGGTGCCGATTTATTAAAAAATATTCCCGGCTTCTCGGTGATCCGCAAAGGCGGTACCGACGGTGATCCGGTATTCCGTGGCATGGCAGCATCACGTCTGGGCGTATTGCTGGATGGCGAAATGATTCTCGGCGGCTGCGGTATGCGTATGGACCCGCCCACCGCTTATGTTTTTCCCGAAGCTTATGACGAAGTAACCGTATTAAAAGGCCCGCAAACGGTTAAATACGGCCCCGGCAACAGTGCCGGTGTGGTGATGTTTGAACGTGCAGCGCCGGATTTTTCCATTACGCCGGTACAGGGCGAAGTCAGCCTGCTGGCAGGCAGCGCCGACCGTAACGATCAGGTGGCCCATCTGCTGGCCGGAGGCCAGCAAGGCTATATCGATTTAAGCGGCACCCGCTCCGACGCCAATAACTACGAAGACGGCGACGGCAACGAAGTACACTCGGCCTATACCCGCTGGAGTACCAATGCAGCATTAGGCTGGACGCCGGATAACGATACCCGCATCGAACTGAGCGGTGCGAAAAGCGACGGGGAAGCGCGCTACGGTGACCGTGGTATGGATGGAGTAAAATTCGATCGTTCCAACTTAGGCCTGAGCTACGAACAGGACAATATTTCGCCGCTGCTTAATAACGTAAAAGCCCGTATTTACCGTAATTACGTTGACCACGTGATGGATAATTATTCACTACGCGCTAACAGCGGCATGAAAATGGTTTCCAACCCGGACCGTGAAACCAAAGGCGCCAGCCTCAGCAGCACGCTGGCATTAAGCGACTCGACCAAACTGGAAATCGGCGTTGATAGCCAGCGCAACGAACACTCGCTGCGTAAAGCCAGCAGCATGACGGCAACACCGGATTACGAAAGCCTGAGCCGTGTGGATGATATGCGCTTCTCCAGTAATGGTATTTATGCCGAACTGGATCACCGCTATAACGCTGGCCACAGCGTGCATGCCGGTGTGCGCATCAATAAAGATAAAGCCGAAGATTTACGCAGCAATAAAACCACCAGCGGCATGGATGATAACAACACTCTGCGCAATGGTTTTATCCGTTACGAGCACCAGCTGAACAGCGCTAACCGTTTATACGCCGGACTGGGGCACAGCGAACGTGCCGCCGATTACTGGGAACGCAGTAAAAACCCGGCGGCGACCAGCAGCATGATGACAGGTATGGCATCGACCTTTGATATTGCTCCGGAAAAAACCACCCAACTGGATATCGGCGCGTTGCACAACAGCACAGATGTGCAGGCATCGGTGTCGGCATTTTATACCAAACACAAAGATTACATCCTGATTGAAACCCTGCCAGATGTGAGTGCCTTTGCCAGCAATGCGCGCAATATCGACGCCACCAGCTACGGTGCCGAAGCCGACAGCCGCTGGGAGTTTACCCCCGGCTGGAACAGCACCGCCACCCTCGCCTGGGTACATGGTGAAAACGACAGCGACCACCGCGCACTGGGCCAGATGCCTCCTCTCGAAGCCCGCTTCGGTCTGAATTACGACAACGGTTTATGGTCAGCCGGTGCGTTATGGCGCTTAGTGGATGAACAGAACCGCGTGGCAGAAGGCAGCGGTAATATCGTTGGCCAGGATATTGGCAAAAGCGGCGGTTTTAACGTGTTCTCGCTGAATGCCGGTTATCGCCCAATGGACGATATGCTGCTCACCGCCGGTATCGACAATCTGTTTGACGTTACCTACGCCGAACATATTTCGCGCAGCGGTGCGGCTATTCCGGGCTATGAAAGCACCACCCGCATTAATGAACCAGGCCGCACCCTGTGGCTGAAAATGCAGTGGGCGTTTAAATAAGACAACCCCCTCTGAAACCATCGGCCAATACCACGGTTTATCCGGCTCAACGTCAGTGTCTGCTGAATGTGGGCCGGAGCCGTATCGGCCAAAGAATTATTATGACAAAACCATCAATTTGTTAATGATTAACAACACACTGTTACATTAATACCGCGATAAGCGCTGTTATACTGCCCCGTTGCAACAGTAATAATGGATTATTCGGGTTATGACCGCTCACACCGGAACGTTACGCAGCGCCCTGTTGGCAGGGATTATAACTGTTCTGCTGCTGGCTAATCAGAGTCAGGCAACGCCAGACAATATCCACGTTACTTTGCTGAATCCAAGCACCCCGAGCAATCTCTTCTGGAATATGCAAACGCAGTTTACGCAGGCGGCAGCGGCTGATCTGGGGATTGATCTTGAAGTTGTGTATGGCGCAGATAATCGCTTTCACACAACGCAACAAGCCTATGACATTCTTAACCGTGAAACCCCTCCTGATTATCTGATCTGTAATTACTTTTTTTCTCAGGGCTGGCAGATTCTTCAGGCCGCAGAAAAAGCGGGTGTTTACACGCTGCTTATCAGTACCGATATTCCGCAACAGGATCAGAAAGACGCGGGCACACCGCAGGATAAATTCCCGCATTTTCTTGCGCGCATCGTGCCGGATGACCGTCAGGCCAGTTATGAATTAAGCCGACAACTGATCGCCGAAGGCAGACATTTATCATTACAGAACGACAGCGGTAAATTAGAACTGATTGGTATCTCTGGCATGCGTGATACATCGGCCGCCGTACTGCGCAATGAAGGACTGCTGCAGGCAATCAATGAGCAGGACAATACGCTGTTGATGCAATTGGTGCATGCTAACTGGTCAGCCAAAACAGCCCAGCGACAAAGCTGGGCATTATTGCAACGCTATCCGTCTGCCAGTCTGATCTGGACCGCCAGCGATGTGATGGCCATGGCTGTTATCCAACAAACACAGGCGCTCGGACGGCAGGCTGGTAAAGACATTTTGATTGTCGGTACCGACTGGACAACAGAAGCGCTCGACGCCATCGACGATGGTTCATTATTCGCCTCCGCCGGAGGACAGTTTATGGATGGCGCGCTGGCACTGGCCATAATTTACGACCACGCCAATGGCAAAGGGCCGGATGCACAGGAAGCAAATATTCTGCGGCACATGGATATTATTACTCACAGCAATCTTGCACGTTACCGACAACTGTTAAACCCGCAGCGCTGGCAGACGATGAATTTCCGCAACCTGACCCGCAGCCACGGAACATCCGCGCAGACGTATACTTTTGATACCCGTGATGTTATGCAGCGTTTATTGCCAGAGAACGATACCGTCAGTAACCGTTCTCTGCCGCAGCGCCGTGCGATCCGCTGACGTATGTCACGTCAGCACTGCATGATTGGCCGCGTTACCTGCCGGATGATCTCAGCCGCATTGCGCCGCCCAGAATGTCGCCAGTTCTTCAGCAGAGCCATTAAATTGTTCACGATCGCACAGGCCAACCCCATCGACCGTATGTGGCTGATCGCCAACATTACCATCGGTGTATTGCCACAACGTCCATTGTGACCAAAGCGGCGGTACAACCGGTGCTGCGCCATAGCGTGCCAGCCACAACCAGCAATTCGACAATACCGTTTGTGATGGCTGAGAAATATTCGCCGCCACCAGTGCCTCTTTTAAAGTATGGCCGGAATACAATCCCGGATAACGGCCGGTACAGGCATAAATATGGCTGACAAAGGCTTCCGCTTCCGCCAGTGTCATACTCTGGCCCTGAGTATTGTCTTCAAAATCGAGTACCAGTAAGCCATCGCTGCCAGCCACGCTGAGAAAATGTTCGGCTTGCGCAACGGCATCACCGCCGCTACCAAAATGATATGCACCGAATTTCAGTCCGGCTTCAAGCGCGGCGTCGCGGTGGCGGCTGAATGTCGGATCGGTATAGGTCAGCCCCTGAGTGGCCTTATGAATCACAGCAAGAATACCGGCGTCTTTTATCTGTTGAAAACTGCTGATCTGATTATGGTGGGAAAGATCAATGACGGCGTTAAGCATTGCAGACTCCTTGTCGGCATGCAGCGGAGAAACATCGCCGCTGTGGGTTTTTTACCACAATAGCGTATCAGCCTGCAGATGCAAAAAATGCCTCAGCCTTCAGATGTCTCCGGAGAAACTGGAGCACCGCATGCATTAATGAACCAGGCCGCACCCTATAGCTAAACATGTAGTAGGGGTTTACATAAAAACCGGTCGGATCAATCCGTTCGTACTGAGCGCGCCCTTCGACAAGCTCAGGACCAACGGATCCAGTCGAAGTGTGAGCGTGCCCTTCGACTGGCTCGTGCCTCGCCGCTCAGGACGAACGGAATATAGACGAAGGATCGACAAGCTCAGGAGAATCTGGGGATGTGTATGAATATTAATACCGTTCACACTGAGCGCGCCCTTCGACAAGCTCAGGACCAACGGATCCAGTCGAAGTGTGAGCGTTCCCTTCGGCAGGCTCGTGCCTCGCCGCTCAGGACGAACCGAATATTGACGAAGGGTCGACAAGCTCAGAAGAGTCGGGGGGATGTGTATGAATATTAATACCGTTCACACTGAGCGCGAAGCAGTCGAAGTGTGAGCGCGCCCTTTGACAAGCTCAGGACCAACGGATCCAGTCGAAGTGTGAGCGTGTCCTTCGACAGGCTCGTGCCTCGCCGCTCAGGACGAACGGTATAAATATTCGAAAGACAAGATCGGAAAAAACAGTGTTTTTAATTCAGGGCAAACGATATTTACAGAGTCCGATCAGTCGCGATCACTGGCCAGGAAAGAATACAACGCCATATCCACACTACTGTCGTTGTATTCAACCTGTGCCGGCAGGCAGCCTTCGTAGTGAAAGCCCAGTTGCTGCAACAGCGCTTCGTGCGGCTCAGAACCGGCGCGCAGGCGCATTTCAATGCGGTGCAGGCCCAGCTCAGCAAAACAGAAATTCAGTACCGCCGGCATGACTTCCTGTAATACCGGCAGATCGGCGGCATCACTTAATTCCCACTGTAATTGCGCACTGCTCAGCATCCAGTTAATTTTCTGGATGCCAATGCGTGCCAGCAGTTGCTGATCATACGCACCTTCGACCAGCCAGAAAGCCGCTTCACGGGTTTCGAAACGCATAGCCATACGGCGCAGTTCATCCAGCGCCTGTGCTTCAACACTCATGGCCAAACGCGGAATATGATCAACGCGCGTCTGTTCTTTTAATAAGTCGTACAGTGCTGCACCATCCTGATCCACGAGCGGCAGGCGCAGAGTGAAATTACCGGCCGGAAAATTCCAGTTCATACATCACCTCCGTTACTGTGATCTGCGGCATTCAGGTTTTGTCCGGGGTTGATATCACTGTTTTCACCCAGGCGTCCGGCAACCGGTTTTTTCTTATCCAGCACATAATTAAACTGCACCACATTGGCAAAGGATTGTTCGCCACTGCGCCAGGCATCGCGCATCAGTGCGCTTTGTTGAAAACCCAGGTCGGTGAGCATGGTTTTAATGGCGTCGTTCTGGCCTTCAATCCACTGGTAACCAAAATTACGCAGGTGATATTTATCGGCCATAAAATCCATACAGGTTTTTAAGGCAGCACTGCGTTGCGCCAGCGTTAATTGCGGCAGACCATCAACGCGTAACATGGTACGCAGTAACGATGGCTGCCAGTCAAAAGCGCTGACCATGCCAATAATGTGATCATCCACTTCCAGCGCCCACATCATGCCGCGCTGCGTCGCCGCCATCTGCACACTCAGATCCACCATGCGCACCAGGTTGTCTTTATTCTCCAGCACGCGCTGACCGGGTAATTCCGGCTGCTGATACAGTTCGAATAAGGCATCCACGTCATCGTAAGTCAGTGGCCGAACCCGGCCGCCGGAGAAGGATAATTCGGGGGTAAATTTCATGCTGATATCCAGGAGATACGATCCGCCACCATGGGGCTGGCGGATGTTTAATTAATACTCGTCATCGCCGCCTTCATAAGCGCGGGCCAGATTTTCAAAGCGAGTGTATTTGCCAATAAAGGCCAGACGGTCGATACCAATCGGGCCGTTACGGTGTTTACCGGTAATAATTTCAGCCACGCCTTTGTCCGGCGTGTCTTCGTTATACACTTCGTCACGGTAAATAAACTGAATGATATCGGCGTCCTGCTCGATTGCGCCCGATTCCCGCAGGTCGGAACTGACCGGGCGTTTATTCGGCCGTTGCTCTAACGAGCGGTTAAGCTGCGACAGGGCAATCATCGGACAATTAAATTCTTTGGCGATCACTTTCAGGGTGCGCGAAATTTCGGAAATTTCCTGGGTACGGCCTTCCGACGGCCCGGACACCCGCATCAGCTGCAGGTAGTCAACCATAATCAGCGCCAGGTCGTTGTTGTTTTCGCGGTAGACCTTACGCGCACGCGCACGCATTTCCTGCGGCGTCAGTGCCGGTGTGTCGTCGATATACAGCGGCAGATCTTTTAACAGATTCACGGCGGCGGATAGTTTCGGCCAGTCTTCGTCGATTAACTTACCGGAACGGATGCGGGTCTGGTCGATTTTGCCGATGGACGACAGCATACGCATGACGATGGATTCTGACGGCATCTCCAGACTGAACACCAGACAGGGCCGCTTGGTCGCCAGCAGCGCATTTTCCACCAGATTCATGGCGTAGGTGGTTTTACCCATCGACGGACGCGCCGCGACAATCACCAGATCGGCTTTCTGCCAGCCGGAGGTGCGGTTGTCGATCTCGTTAAAGCCAGTGGTGATACCGGTCAGACCATCCGGCTGGTTGAACATCTGATCAAGCTGTTCAAGGGTGTTCTTCAGAATCGGTGCCACCAGCTGCGGGCCACCATCTTTACGGCTGCCCTCGGCAATCTGGGCGATGGCTTTTTCGGCATCCGATACCAGTGTCAGCGAGGTTTCGCCTTCCGGCTCGTAAGCTTTGGCCATGATGTCGGACGCGGCTTCAATCAGGCGGCGCTGCTGTGCGCGCTCACGCACGATTTCGCCGTAGGCGGAGCAGTTGTCGATAGAAGGCGTCATATCCACCAGACGGCTCAGGTAGGCGGCACCACCGACACTTTCCAGCTTGCTGCGTTCTTCCAGCTCTTCGGCAACCGTCACCACATCGATCGGCTGTTCCTGACTGACCAAATGCTGGATGGCACGGAAAATCAGGCGATGATCATGGCGGTAAAAGTCGGTGTCCTGCAGGGTTTCGGCCACACTTTCCCAGGCACGCTCATCCAGCATCAGCGAGCCCAGTACCGACTGTTCGGCTTCTACCGAATGCGGCGGCGTGCGCTGACTGCTTTCCTGTCTATGCTCATGTGGCTGCGCAGAATACTCTTCACTCATGCAGACGATTCCCGGAGATGATCAGACAATAATAATGGGCGATAGCGACTCGCCTCCACCCGGAAGACGGGCATAAAAAAGGCACTATCAGCTGGTCGCTAATAGTGCCTGATTCTGCTCATCGCTGCCACACGGCATCAGCCGGGGCGGCAGCCATAAGCCTCTGAATTATTCTGCGACTACGTGCAGTTTCAGAGTGGCGTTCACTTCTGCGTGCAGGTGGATGGCGATGTCAAATTCGCCAACATTGCGCAGAGGACCGTTTGGCAGGCGAACTTCAGCCTTGCTCACTTCAACACCAGCCTGAGAGATCAGGTCAGCGATGTCGCGGTTACCCAGAGAACCGAACAGTTTGCCTTCGTCGCCCGCTTTAACAGCAACAGACAGTTCGATTTCTTCGATTTTCTCTTTACGGTTCTGAGCATCAGCCAGTTTGGCCGCTGCCTGAGCTTCCAGATCAGCACGACGAGCTTCGAAATGCTCAACGTTTGCTTTGGTTGCAGGAACCGCTTTGCCCTGTGGGAACAGGAAGTTACGGGCGTAACCTGGCTTAACATTAACCTGATCACCCAGTGAACCCAGGTTTGCTACTTTTTCTAACAGAATAATTTGCATCTTAAAATCCTCATTACAGGGCGACTATTCATTACCCGCCGTGTCTTTTAGTCGCGTGCGGATGTTCAACAGACTATCCAGCAACGCTACGAAAATTAGTAATGTGTACATGTAAGGCCCGAACAGCATCAGTGCCAGATACACCAGCAACATCCAGTTCGGACTGGCCTGTGATATTTTCACAACACCATGGAACAAAGCCAGACCCGCAATCATTAACGGCACCGTCAATACGGGCGTTAATCCTGCCAGATCGGGCTGCAACTGACCGGCTGTCAGACAAACCAACGTCGCCGGTAAGCTGAAAGCCAAAGGAAGGCGCAGCTGTTTAAACTCGGTGCCGAAGCCGCCGGGGTTATACAGTTCGCTTTGCCAGTAGCGTCCCAGTAACAGACACAAAATAAATACCAGCACATGCAGAGCGGCAAGCACTCCATTGATCATCGGGGCTATCAGGGGTTGCAGATGGGCCAGTAATTCCGGCTGATCTTTTAACGCCCCGCTGACGGCGGTTTCACTGCTGGCCACAACCTGAGGCAGAACCTCAGACAACAACAACGGCAACAACAGATACACCAGCACACCCAGACCACAGGCCAGCAGCATCGACCAATCAAGGCGGATACTGTAGCGCAGCAACGCTGCCATGGCGCTGGTGCCAATGGCAACGATTAAAGGGGTTGGATCGCCAATGGCGCTCCAGGCGATGGCCGGTAAAACCGCCCATAAAACCACCTGTCCCCCTTCACGAACACCCTGACGCAGGACAACCAACGCCAGAATTGCTGCTCCGATCCAGAACAACAACGGCACAGCCAGACAACCACCAGCAGCAACAATTGCTTGCCAGCGACCGCTCATAGCCCATTTAGCCAGTGCTTTCATATTACAGTCCTAAGTTATTACGCTGCCTTTTGCTCTGACTTTCTGGCGTAGCCGAGGAAGTCAGAGCAAGGAAGAAATGGTCGAGAAGGCGGAGTTTACGTGTTGTAAAGATTCGCTTCGCTCCCCTGCGGGCCGCCTTTTCAGGCGTTCTGGTAAACCAGTGAGCACTTCGAGACCATTTCTGACGCCGTTATGACGACGCAGGCAGGCAGAAAACTTAGTTGTCGTGCTGATCAGTGTACGGCAGCAGAGCGATGTAGCGCGCGCGCTTGATCGCAGTAGACAGCTGACGCTGATACTTTGCACGGGTACCAGTGATACGGCTTGGTACGATTTTGCCAGTTTCAGTGATGTAGCCTTTCAGAGTATCCAGATCTTTGTAATCGATCTGGCTTACGCCTTCAGCAGTGAAACGGCAGAACTTACGACGACGGAAAAAACGTGCCATGACTCAAATCCTCTCTTATTCAGCGTTATCGTCAGAATCATTCTCGTCAGCGTCATCCGCTTCTTCAGCAGCGCTTTCAGATTCTTCAGCGCGTGGCTCGGAACGACGACGATCTTCGCGGCTTTCAGCTGCTTTGATCGGAGAGATTTCGGTGATGGCTTCATCACAACGGATCACCATGTTACGCAGAACAGCGTCGTTGTAACGGAAGTTGGTGGTCAGTTCGTCCAGAACTTCCTGAGTACATTCAACGTTCATCAGGATGTAGTGGGCTTTATGCACGTCGTTGATCGGGTAAGCCAGGTGACGACGGCCCCAATCTTCGAAACGGTGAATTTTGCCGTTAGCGGCTTCGATTGAGTTAGTGTAACGCTCAACCATCGCAGGTACCTGCTCGCTTTGATCTGGGTGAACCAGAAAAACGATTTCGTAGTGACGCATTGTCAACTCCTTATGGGTTGCCAGCCTTCCGGCCCATCCGGTAAGGCAAGGAGTCCGTTGTTCGCCCGAGGGCCAATATACGGATAAAAAGGAGCGCGGAGTCTATCAGAGGTCTGATGGCGGATCAATCTTTGCACAACCCCCTGTGCCCACCGTTATAGCTGAACCGCGACTGAATCATTCACCGTCTTATGGTTCACCACGGGTTCAGTGGCTGCTTTCTATACTGCCGCGGTTTTTAACGGAGACTGTTGCATGACCACCCTGCCCCTGACTTTATTACCTGCTGACAATAAAAACCCACTCGCATCACAGCCACTCATGGGCCGCAAACACTTGCTGGCCAGCGTGATCAGCCTGCTGCTGGCTGGTCCGGCCATGATTCTGCCTGCAGCAGTGCATGCCGAAAATCCGATGGCAGTCAGCCCGGACCTGCCCGGTATGGAATGGCAGACATTCAGCAGCGAGCACTTTTACTTTCATTTTATCCCGGCCCATAAAGTACATGCTGAACGCGCAGCGGTGATTGCCGAACGGGCCTGGAGCGAACTGACGCAGGATTTTAACTGGACTCCTAAAGACCGCGTTCATGTAGTGCTGACCGACGACTTTGACTACTCCAACGGCTGGGCACATCCGGAGCCGTTTAATCAGATCCGGCTTTTTTTAAGCCCACCGGATGGCAACAGTACCCTGGAAGCCTATGACGACTGGCTGAATCTGCTTATTACCCACGAGCTGACGCATATCATTCATGTTGATATGGCTCGCGGCATTCCGGCGCTAGTGCGGAAGGTACTGGGACGCAATCCACTGACCTTTCCCAATGCCTACACTCCGGGCTTTATGATCGAGGGGCTGGCGGTTTATAAAGAAACAAGCGCAGCTCAGGGCTATGGCCGCGGCCAAAGCACCACCTACGACATGATGATGCGTATGGAGGTGATTAACGGTATCGACGATTTATCTCAGGCAGTGGTTACCCTGCGTGACTGGCCTTTAGGTAAGCATTACCTGTACGGCTACTACTACTGGCAGTTTATCGCCGACACTTATGGCGATGACAAAATCCGCGATTACCTGAATGAATACTCGCACAATATTATTCCGTTCTTTTTCCAGAACTATGAAGCGCGCAAAGTCTTCGGCAAAAGCCATGAAGTTTTATGGCAGGAGTTTAAAGTCTGGCTGCAGCAGCGCTTTGCTCCACAAATTGCTGAACTGCAGAAAACCGCTGACACCCATGTACAGGCTATCAGCAACGAAGGTTTATCCATCGATGCGGCCGCCAGCGATGGTAAAAATTACTATTACCTGCGCGAGAACGGTAAAGACCGCAACAGCCTGGTTAAAGTCCGCGCCACCAGCAACACAAGCGAAAATCCGGTCAGCGAAGTATTACTGCAAACCACCGGCATGCTCAGTCTGGATGTCAGCACCCAGGGCGATATTGCCTATACCCGCATTACCGACCGTGCCGACCTGCGTGGCTGGAGTGATATTTTTATTATGCGCAACGGTGGCGAACAGCGCCTGACCAGCAATCAGCGTTATCGTGCCGTACGCTGGATGCCAAACGCAGCCGACCCGCAACAACCCTATTTAATAGCCAAACGTATTCAGGCCGGTATCAGCCAGCTGGATATGCTGGATAAAAACGGACAATTTATCCGCACCCTGTGGCAGGGAGCGCTGGATGATGTGCTCAGCGATTACGCCATATCCCATGACGGTAAAAAAATCGTTGCCAGCATAAAAAGAGCACAGCAAGGCTGGAACCTTGAATTACTGAAAACTGATGATGAACAACCGCGCTGGCAGCCGCTGACCAACACCCGTGCCAACGAAGGCAGTCCGAACTTCAGCCACGATGATCAGCATATTATTTTCAGCGCCGATTACAGCAGCATTAAAGGTGTCGACTTAACCAGCGCAGATGCCACCTATAATATATTCAGTCTGAATATGACAAACGGAGAGATCACTCAGCTGACCCATTTATTAGGCGGCGCAGTACAACCGGTTCTGGTCGGCGAAGATATTTATTTTCAGAGCTATCAGGCCCGTGGTTTCAGCCACGTACGCCTGCCGGCTGCCGAGCGTAAACCGCTGGCGGTATTGCCGCTGTCCGAGCTGCAGAGCCAGTACGATTATGCCCCGCTGTATAATCAGCCACAGACGCATAGCGAAGCCGAAGAATACAGCCCCTGGTCGAGCCTGATGCCGCAACAGTGGTTGCCCGTGTACTCAGGCACCGAAGAATACAATGCCATCGGACTGAGCACTTCTGGTCAGGATGCTCTCGGACGGCATGATTACAGCAGCACGCTGTTTGTTGATACAGAAAACGATATAGCCAGCGGTAATCTGATGTATTCCTACAATAATCAGTGGCAACTGTTGGCGCAGCGTAAGCACAGTTATTACCTCGATGATAATGACAGGTTGCAGCGCATCCGCCGCGATGACACGGTAGAACTGGCCCGTACTAACATCGTCGATTTTCTGGAAAATAAACTGCAGTTAAGCGCCGGTATTAACCGTAGCCACGAATACGATATTCCTGCCGATGATTTACTGCGGCTGGAAAACAGCCGCCATAATTCGCTTGTCGGTGCCCGTCTGGATTTTGATAACCGTGAGATGTACAGCCAGTCAATTTCTGTCAGCTGGGGAACCCAGGCGACTCTGCTGTGGGAGTCGAATGACTATCTCGACAGCGATTACAATGGCGACATCATCAACGCCAGTATCAGCCACTTTATTGATTTGCCCGGCAATCAGGTACTGGCTCTGCACAGCAGCGGCGCTTATGGCTTTGAGCAACCGGAGCCCTTTGAACTGGGTGGTGAAGAAGGCGTTCTGGAGCAGTCATTATTTGGCCGTGATCAGTGGGCACTGCGTGGCTATCAGGAGAACGTACAGCAGGGTAACCGCATACAGACCAACAGCCTTGAATACCGCTTCCCATTGGCCAACATTGAGCGTGGCTGGAATTTATTACCCATTGGTCTTGGCAGTATTAACGCCAATATCTTTGCCGATCATGGTGCCGCCTGGCAGAAAGGTGAGCGCTCACATTATCTCACCAGCGCCGGTGTGGAACTGATGACAGAGGTTGTTGTGCTGTACGGTTTTGCTCTGCCGGTACGCCTGGGATACGCCCATGGTTTTGATAAAGATGAAGGTGGTGACCGTACTTACCTGCAGGTGAATTACCAGTTCTGACAACGGGGATTTCCTGCGCCATACTCAGTCAGGGCCTGCTGAAGGATTGAAGCAGGCTCTGATCAATACCAGCACGATCACCGAACAGGCATTACTATGGAAAAGCGTATAACCGGATTGGACCTTGCCAGAGCTTTAGCCATATTTGGCATGATTATTGTTAACTTTAAACTGGCCATGCATGCAGAGCATGGTTCCGCCATATTACAGTGGTTTTCCGCATTATTTGAGGGCCGGGCTTCAGCATTATTTGTGATTCTGGCAGGGGTTGGCATTACACTTCTGACCAATAAAGCGCGCCTTTCTGCCGACTCGGTATCACACATTAAAGCCCGGAAGTCTTTGCTTAAACGTGGTGCATTACTGATCTTTACCGGTCTTCTGTACACCCCGATATGGGAGGCCGACATTCTGCATTTTTACGGATTCTACTTTATTCTGGCAGCCATTCTTTTCACAAGCAGCAACCGTGGCCTGCTGATTTCGACTATTACGGTATTACTCAGCTTTCCGGTTTTAATGATCTTTTTCAATTATGAAGATGGCTGGAACTGGGCAACGCTCACCTATGAGAATATCTGGAATACTGAAAGTATGATCCGGCATATATTTTTCAATGGTTTCCACCCGGTTTTTCCATGGTGTTCATTTCTTCTGCTGGGAATGTGGCTCGGACGACAGGATCTGAGCAATCCGCTGTTGCGAAGAAAACTGCTGGGATATTCCGCCCTGACCTGGATTGCATGCGAGTCTGTATTTTTCATGCTGCGCTCGGTAATCCGGGGGAAGGGAATAATAACCGAAGAAGAAATCAACTTTCTGCTGTCTACCTCCATGATTCCGCCACTGCCTCAGTACATTATTTCTGCAGGAAGCAGTGCATTGATCATACTGATAATGGCAATTTATATCGCGGAAAAACTACCAAAAAATCACATAATCGGCTGGCTTTCTCAAACCGGAAAACTATCACTCAGCATCTATGTTGCGCATGTGATTATTGGTATGGGACTGCTTGAAGCATTCGGAAAGCTGGAAAACCAAAGCATTGAATACTCTCTGCTCTCTTCGGCGCTGTTTTTTACGGCCAGCGTTGTATTTTCAGTTATCTGGTTAAAGTTCTTTCGTTACGGACCGCTGGAATGGTTATTCAGAAAGTTCGCCAGCTGAACAGCACGGTTGTTTGCAGCACTGCCGGTGCTGCAAATAATCAATCTCAGTCACTGTTGTCGGCTGAAGCAGCCTGCGGATCACTGACAGATACAGAACAGTTGGTTTGTACCGACCAGGGCGAGTACAGCGTGACCAAATTAAAAGCCGGTGCCACAGAGGTTAATACGCCGCTGATTAAACCCGTGGTAACACCATTAGAAAAGCTGAACTCCACCGTGACCTTACTCCAGGGTTTACCCTGACATTGGCGATACAGATTCACCGGCGGGCTGATTTCGATCATGCCGTCGATGGTGGTGTCATGCCATTGAGTGCGCAGCGGCTCGGCGGGTTGGCGGTTGCTGCTCAGGTCGTGGGTAAAATGAATCGTGCTGCAGGCCGATAATACACAACAGGCCAGTATGAGAAATAACTTAGCCACCGCGACTCTCCTCTGCCGGATGCTCGCACCACACTTTGGCGGTGCGCGGCGTATAAATCAGCAGCGTCAGCATACTCTGCAACCAGTCAGACAAACTGGTGATCGCCTGCATTTGCATCACCCGCCGCTCACCACAAACCACACTGGTGTTCACCTCGTGCTCACCAATAATACCGGCCAGATAAAATGTTTTGCTCGACTGATAATCCGGTGGTGAAGTGTCTTTTTCGCCGCCATAAGGACGAATGGTGACACTGGAGCAGGCTGTCAGAAACAGCAACCCCACCAGCACAGACAAGCGCATAACGCTGATATTGCGCCATGCCCTGTATCGGATTAATCCCTTGTTCATCGACACCTCAGAGAGCTCCCTGATTTTCAAACTCCAGAATAAAACAGGCTCCACCCAACAACGACTCACGAATGCCGAGGCGGGCGTCATACAATGCCAGAATATCACTGACCAGCGCCAGCCCAAGTCCCTGCCCGGCGGTCATGGTATCCAGGCGCACACCACGCTGCAGAATATGCTCATGCTGTTCTTCAGCAACTCCGGGGCCATCGTCCTCAACGCAGAGCTGCCAACCGGATGATGTATTATGCGCGCTGATCAGCACCTGCCGGTGACCATATTTACAGGCATTATCCAGCAGATTACCGATAATCTCGGTCAGATCGTTATCATCACCCAGAAAAAAGACGTCATCATCGGCAACCAGCTGCAACGTCAGCTGTTTATCGGCGTACACCTTTTTCATAACCCCCAGCAGCGATTCTGCTACCGGTTTTACCGCCACTTTCTGCAGGCTGAAACTTTGCGCCTGACTGACCGCACGCTGCAGCTGAAAACGAATACGCTCACTCATCGTATTAATCTGCCGCTCCAGCTCCTGCCGGTCGTCATCGCTGAGCTGCGGCTGATGCACCATGCCACTCATGACCGCCAGCGGCGTTTTCAGGCTGTGCGATAAATCGGCCAGCATATTACGGTAGCGTTCACGCTGTGCCCGTTCGCTTTGCAGCAGCTGATTCAGGTTAGTAGTCAACGGCTGTAACTCGCGCGGATAATCACCGGTTAAGTCGGCCTGCTCACCACGCTGTAATTTCTCCAGGTCATGGCTCACCCGCCTTAGCGGCGCCAGACCCCAGCGTAAAATCAGTAACTGCATAATAATCAACAGCACTGCAAAGGTAACCAGCGCATAGTCCATGCTGTTGCGATAGTTCACCAATTGCTGATTAAAATCCGTCAGATTTTCTATCATCAACAGATTAAATTGGGGATTGTCGTTACCAGCAGCTCCCCAGTTAACCCCCAAACGGGCAATCATATATTCTTCGTTCTGCATATGCGCAAAACTGTAACGCCATTCTCCGGGCGCTGCGGCAAGACCACTGACTGGCGGTAAATTTCTGGCCGATAACGAGCGCCAGACAACCGTGTCATTGGCGTCCAGAATCTTGGCATACAAACCAGAGCCAGCCGTATTAAAACGCTCTTCCGGTAAATAATCCGGCACCCAGAGCTTACCCGAACGATAATCCGCCAGCGCCAATAACGAATAACCGTGCAACCGCAACCGCTCCTGCAAGCCGCTTACCTGCGCATAATAAAACGACTGATACAGCCATACGCCAATACCCAGCATCAGTGATGCCAGCAGCAGCGTGGTAAACAGCATCAGCCGCGCGCGCAGCGAATTCAGCATCCGCCGTTTTCCGCAATAAACTGATAACCTCGGCCACGCAGAGTAACAATCGGACTAAAGCCATCCGCCTGAGCCAGTTTTTTTCGCAACCGGCCAATCAGCACTTCAATCACATTGCTGTCACGGTCAAAATCCTGGGCATACAGATAATCGGTCAGGGTGTTTTTGGAAATTACCTCACTGCTGTGGCGCAGCATATATTCCAGAATTTTGTATTCAAAGGCCGTTAATTCCAGACGGTTTCCCGCCAGCAGCACCTGCTGACTCTGCACATCCAGCTCCAGCGGACCAGCCCGTAGTACGGCACTGTGGCCGGTAATACGGCGTAATAATGCCCGGCTGCGCGCAATGAGTTCTTCGATATGAAACGGCTTTTCCAGATAATCATCCGCTCCGGCTTCCAGCCCTTCTACTTTTGCTTTCCAACCACCACGGGCCGTCAGGATCAGCAGCGGAAAAGCACAGCCATCTTTACGCAGACGACGTATCAGCTCGATGCCATCAATTTTGGGCAGGCCCAGATCAATAATGGCCATATCGTAGGGATATTCACTGGCCTGAAAATAACCTTCCAACCCATCGGCGGCCAGCTGACACTGAAAGCCGGCTTTATCCAGACCTTCAGCCAGCTGGCTGCGCAGATTCGCGTCGTCTTCCACAATCAGGATTTTCATCGCTGTTCTCCTTGTGCTTCGTTCTGCCGTGCCGGAGCGGTATCAGTTACAGGGGGAGTGCTATCCAGCAACGTGCCGTCAATCGCATGCATGTAATAACTGGCGATGTTGCCTTTACTGCCAAGCAGCTTAATCAGATAAAACGGTGGCGGGCCGGGCTCAAAATGAATGCGCAGAATTTCACCCGGATACAACAAGCGCAGTAAGCGCCCGGCTTCCTGCGGAGAAATAGCATTAGCCGGAGGATTAACCTGATGAGAAAACACATCCTGTGGCGGTAACGCAGGCGGTTCGGCCGTGGTCGGCTTGCCCTGAAGTTTACGTTCAACCCAACGGTTAAACGGAGTGAACACCTCTTCAACCCATTCGGTTTTTGGATTGATGGTTTCTTCAACCCAATCGGATTCTTGTGCCGCAGGCTCTGCTGTCTGCTCATTCTGTCCGTCCTGCCCGGCAGCCACCGGCAATGCCAGACCCGACAACAGTACAACGGCCAGCAGAACAGCCCGTGCTTTTACCGCTGACGGAGACATCCGGACACTGAACAAACGCTGCAGCGACAAGAAAGAGATGATCAAGAATGTGTTACCTGTAATCAGTATTCGGGCAATTTAAACAGGATAGCCACCGCAGGTGAACCGAAGCTGAATAAATCTCCTCCGCAACCTGAACTGCAATTCAGCTCGGGTTCAGATTGCGTGCGTATCATTCAGCCTACAATCACCAACGGCTCACGGCCGGGAAGGTACCTGATGACATTACAGACAGACAACACCCACAATCACAGGATAACAGCTTACTTTGATCTTCTGGCTGGCATTAATCAGCAGTTTGGTGCGGCCATGGCGCTTAACCGCAATATAAAAAAGGTTATGTCTATGCCTTTAAATACCGTAGTTTCAGAGACGGCTGTTTCAGAGAGCGTACTGGCAGAGAAAGTGGCTTCAGAGACCGTTGTCAGAGAAACAAGTGCCGTCAGTCTGCAGCCTGGCAGCTATAAACAAAAAGCGGCCTGAAGATGGCCGCTTGAGAAGATATTTCTGCAGAATAAAATTCGCGCGCGCTCAGCGACAGAAAGTACGGACTTTCTTCCATGACATACGCGAGCAAAGCACCGGCTTAACGCCTATGCGTGCGGCAGCCTGAAATACCGCTTTACGCGTTTCATAGCGCGCACTGTCCAAACGCTCCAGACTCCAGACCTGTTGCTCAGGCGTCAGTTTTTGCCAGCCAAAAAGCGCCAGCTCTAACAAAGAGCGATCCATTCCGCGCTCATTCGGAGCCAGAGTCATCAGCGTATTCATCCGCTGCTGTATCACTTCCGCCGGAGCATCCAGCAATATCTCGGCGTCAAAAGCACCCAATTGATAGTAAGGCCATAACGGCCGAAGCTGCTGCGCTTTTTGCCAACGCGCTAACGATTCCTGCAAATGAATGTCGCGGAAACCGTCAGCGGTAATGATTGCCCGCTGCCGTTCATAGCGGGCAATAGCCACATGCACTTCCGGGTTATTGCGGGAAATGGCATCCGCCGCCGACAACCAGACATTATTGCCGGTACTGACCGCCGCCGAAGATCCCAGCGCCAGCAGCACCGATACCAGGCCGAAATGCAGCGCCAGTAAAGCCGGCAGCAACAGCAGCGCTGCAACGGCCAGCAGGCGCGGCCTAACCTCAGACGTCCGAGGTGTAGCCATAAGTACCAGTGTAGGTATATTGCTCGCCGTAGCGGGCTTCTTTTTCCACATCCATCTGATTCAGCACCACACCCAGAACGCGGGCATTGGAATCTTCCAGATGATTCAGACCGGCTTTAATCAGCTTGTCTTTGGTGGCATCGGCTTTCACCACATACACCACGCCATCCACCAGGGTAGACAGGTACAACGCATCACTGACGGCGTGCATCGGTGCCGAATCAATAATAATGCGCTGATAACGGCCTTTAAGCGTTTCCAGCAATTCGCGGAAGTTTTTAGACGCCAGCAATTCAAGAGGATTCGGCGGAACCGGCCCCGCAGGAATCACATCAATACCCAATTCTTCAACGTGCTGAATGCATTCATCCAGCGTCTCCGGGTAAGCCACTGCGGTTGATAAGCCCAGACTGGAAGATGGCAGGTTCAGTTTTTTGGCAACGGTCGGGCGACGCATGTCAGCATCAATCAACAATACTTTTTCCATCTGCCCGAACGCTTCCGCCAGATTACTGGACGTCGTCGTTTTACCTTCACCCGGAACCGATGATGTCAGCAACATAACCTGCACCGGCTGCTCCAGCCCGGCCAGCGTAATACTGGTACGCAGCGTGCGGATAGATTCCTGAAAACCATGATCCGAGCCCTCAACAAAGGCCCGCACCAAAGCCTGTGCGGCCTGAGGATCGGCATTACGTCCTGCGGCCTTCGCCACCAGAGGCACAGCGCCCAGCAGAGAAGAACGCAGTTTGCGGTCAACATCTTCAGCATTTTTAACCGTGGCATCCAGGGCATCATGCAGAAAAGCCAAAGCAATACCAAACATCACACTGACCACCAGAGCCAGGGCGACCACCAGTTTTTTATTCGGTTTAACCGGATCTTCAGGCAACACCGCCGGGTCAATCACGCGCGCATTCGCCGTTTGCAGATCGCCGGTTGCAGTTGTTTCGCTGATGCGGTTAAAGAAGGTTTCATACAGCGCGCGATTCGCCCGCACTTCGCGGACATATTCGTTCAGCTTAAATTCGGTACGGTTTAAATCACGCACCTGGCTTTTGCTGTCATTTAATGCCGCCTGCAACGAAGCTTCTTTGGCGCGGGCAACGTTAAAATCATTTTCAATACCGTTAGCAAGACGCTTCATTTGCGTATGAACCGAATCACGCACCGCATCCAGATCAGATTGCGCGGCAATCATCCGCGGATGCGCCGGGCCATAACGCTTGCTCTGCTCAGACACCTTAAGCTCGGCCGCCGTTTCACTCTCGCGCAGCTTAACCACCAACGGGCTGTTAAGAATGGTTGGCAGGCTGCTCAGGCTTTCGTAACTTTTATCTTCCAGTGACTGCAGCTGACGATACGTGCCTTCCAGTTCCAGACGCTTACTGCGCGCTTCGACCAGGCGCTGAGTAATCTGATCAATTTCTTTTGAGAGCAAGGTATCAACACCCTCAACATCGACCAGATTATTTTCCTCACGATATTGCTGCAGCTTCTTTTCAGACTCGTTGAGCTTATCTTTTAAGCCACCCAAACGATCACTCAGCCAACCTGCGGCTTGCTGAGTCAGCCCGACTTTCGCTTCCAGCTGACTGCGGATATAAGCGTCAGCCACGGCATTAGCTGCACGCGGAGCCAGTTCGCGATCTTCGGTCTGTACGGTGATTTTAACCAGCTGGGTTTTACGCACCGGGGTAATGGTAATGGCTTCCCAGAAGTTATCGGTGGTTTTAGCCAGAATTTCATCCGCTGTGGGTGG
>Ga0100385_1000257_pt1 | contig 71162 bp, 72 predicted proteins | sample CryGeymeta201509_FD_81543 | JGI IMG/M metagenome (GOLD analysis project Ga0100385, IMG submission 81543) | Groundwater microbial communities from Crystal Geyser aquifers in Utah, USA - Crystal Geyser metaG 2015-09 | ecosystem: Environmental > Aquatic > Deep subsurface > Groundwater | place: USA... | reverse complement strand
CAGGTCTGCGGGTGGAACCCCATCTCGCCGAGACTCTCGGCCAGCGCCGCCGCGGCCTGCGGGTTGTGGGCGACATCGAGCACCAGCAGCGGCCGGCCGGGAACCACCTGGAAGCGGCCCGGCCACTCGACCTCGGCGAGCCCGCGCCGGATGTCCTGCATCGCGACCGGCAGGCGAAGCTCCACCGCTTCGAGCGCAGCGATCGCCGTCGCGGCATTGGCGAGCTGGTGGCGGCCGCGCAGCGCCGGATGGGCGAGCCCGCTGCGCCTGCGGATGCCGCCGTCGCGGCGCGACCAGTACTGCCACTGGCCGCGATCGGCCAGGTAGCCGAAATCGACGCCAAGGCGGAGCATGCCTGCCCCGATCGCCTCGCCGTGCGCGATCAGGCTCGCGGGCGGGTCGGGATCGCCGAGGATCGCCGGCCGGCCGGCGCGCAGGATGCCCGCCTTCTCGCGCCCGACCGCATCGCGCGTCGCGCCCAGGTACTCGGCATGGTCGAGGTCGATCGCGGCGAGCACCGCGCAGTCCGGATCGAACAGATTCACCGCGTCGAGCCGGCCGCCGAGGCCGACCTCGAGGATCAGGACCTCGGGCGAGGCGGCGGCGAAGGCCTGCATGGCCACGAGCGTGCCGAACTCGAAGTAGGTCAGCGGCACCTCGCCGCGCGCGGCCTCCACGACCTCGAATGCCGAGCACAGGACGGCGTCCGCGGCCGGTTCGCCGCAGATGCGCACGCGCTCGTTGTAGGCGAGCAGGTGAGGCGAGGTGTACAGGCCGGTACGGTAGCCGGCGCAGCGCAGCACGCGTTCGAGCATCGCACAGGTCGAACCCTTGCCGTTGGTGCCGCCCACCGTGATGACCGGCGCCGCGGCGCGCATGCCGAGCAGCCGCGCCACCTGCGCGACGCGATCGAGGCCCAGATCGATCGCGCGCGGATGCAGGCGCCCGGCGTGGGCGAGCCACTCGCCGAGGCTGCGGGACATCGCCGCGAACGATCAGCCGGGCGCGGGCAGGCGCTGCAGCAACGTGAGCAGGCCCGCGAGCCGCTCCCGCAGGCTGCGCCGGTCGACGATCATGTCGATCGCGCCCTTGCCGAGCAGGAACTCGGAGCGTTGGAAGCCCTCCGGGAGCTTCTCGCGCACCGTCTGCTCGATCACCCGCGGCCCGGCGAAGCCGATGAGCGCGCCAGGCTCCGCAATGACGATGTCGCCCAGCATGGCGAAGCTCGCCGACACGCCGCCCATGGTCGGATCGGTGAGCACGCTGATGAAGGGCAGGCGGGCCGCCGCAAGCTCGTTGAGCACGGCGGTGGTCTTGGCCATCTGCAGGAGCGAGAACAGCCCTTCCTGCATGCGCGCGCCGCCGCTGGCGGTGATGCACACGAAGGACATCTGGCCCTCGAGCGCGACGCGCACACCGCGCACCAGGCGCTCGCCGACGACGGAGCCCATCGATCCGCCCATGAAGTCGAACTCGAAGCAGGCGAGCACCAGCGGCAGGGTGCGGATCGATCCCTGCATGACCACCAGCGCATCGGCCTCTCGGGTCTCCTCGCGGGCGCCCTGGAGCCGTTCCACGTAACGCTTGCTGTCCTTGAACTTGAGCGGATCGACCGGGAGCACCTCGGCGCCGATCTCGAAGCGCCCCTCGGAGTCGAGCAGGGTGTCGAGCCAGGCGCGGGCACGAAGCCGCCCATGATGTCCGCATTTCGGGCACACATGGAGGTTGGTTTCCAGGTCGGCCGCATACAGCACCGCCTCGCACGCCGGGCATTTCGACCACAGCCCTTCGGGGATGCCCTTGCGGGTTCCGGGTTCGCCGCGCTTGATGCGCGGCGGCAGCAGCTTGTGCAGCCAGTTCATGGGCGATCCTCCTGCCGGTCCAGTGCCTCGCGCAACTGCGCAGCCAGGCCTCGGGCGCACTCGACGGCCCGGCCCGCACCCGCATCCTGCATCGCCTCGATCAGGAGGCTTCCGATGACGACGCCATCGGCCGCGCGCGCGGCGCGACGCGCGCTGTCCGCATCGCGGATTCCGAAGCCGACCACGACCGGGAGCGTCACGTTCTCGCGGATGCGACCCAGCCGCTGCGCGACTGCGGCCAGGTCGATGCCCGCGGCGCCGGTCACTCCGGTAAGCGCGACATAATAGATGTACCCCGAGCCGAGCGCCGCCGCCCGGCGCACGCGCTCTTCGGTCGAGGTCGGCGCGAGCAGCAGGATGGCGTCCAGCCCGGCGGCGCGCAGACGGGCGATGAATTCCCCGCCCTCCTCCGGCGGCTCGTCGACGACCAGCACGCCGTCGACGCCTGCGGAGGCGGCCGCGGCCACGAACGCTCCCGCGCCCATCGCCTCGATCGGATTGGCATAGCCCATCAGGACGACCGGGGTGACCGCATCGCGCGCGCGGAACTCGCGCACCATGCCGAGCACGCCGCGCAGGGTCACACCGCGATCGAGTGCGCGCTCGCTCGAGCGCTGGATGGTGGGGCCGTCGGCCATTGGGTCCGAGAACGGCACGCCGAGCTCGATGATGTCCGCGCCGGCGTCGGCCAAGGCATGCATGAGCGCGACGCTCCCGCCCGGGTCCGGATCCCCCGCGGTGATGAAGGGGATCAGCGCTTTGCGCTGCGCTGCGCGCAGGCGATCGAAGGTCTGTGGAATCCGGGACATCTGCGATTCGCGATCAGGCCGGCCGGCACGCGCAGCTTGCAGCACTCACAGCGCGATCCCGGAGCGCTCGGCGACGGTGTGCATGTCCTTGTCGCCGCGCCCTGAAAGATTCACCAGCAGGAGGGACTCGCGCGGCAGGCTCGCGGCGAGCTTCGCCGCGTAGGCGAGCGCATGGGCGGACTCCAGCGCCGGAAGGATGCCTTCCAGGCGGCAGGCGTCGTGGAAGGCCGAGAGTGCCTCGTCGTCGGTAACCGCCACATACCGGGCGCGACCGCTGTCCTTGAGCCACGCGTGCTCGGGGCCGACGCCCGGATAGTCCAGTCCGGCCGAGATCGAGTGAGTTTCGAGGATCTGCCCGTCCGTGTCCTGGAGCAGATAGCTGCGGTTGCCGTGCAGCACGCCCGGCCGGCCCGCGAGCAGCGAGGCCGCATGGCGGCCGCTGGCAAGGCCGAGCCCGGCCGCCTCGACGCCGACCAGCTCCACCTTCGGATCGCCGAGATACGGGTAGAAAATCCCCATGGCATTGGATCCGCCGCCCACGCAGGCGATCACGCAGTCCGGCTGGCGGCCTGCGATCTCCGGCATCTGGCGCACGCACTCGCGCCCGATCACCGACTGGAAGTCGCGCACCATCACGGGATAGGGATGCGGCCCGGCGACCGTGCCGATGATGTAGAAGGTGTCCGCGATGCGGGTCACCCAGTCGCGCATCGCTTCGTTGAGCGCGTCCTTGAGCGTGCGCGAGCCGCTCTCCACAGGAACCACCGTGGCGCCGAGCAGCTTCATGCGGAAGACGTTCGAGGACTGGCGCGCGATGTCGGTGGAGCCCATGTACACCACGCACTCCATGCCGTAGCGGGCCGCGACCGTAGCGGTGGCCACGCCATGCTGGCCGGCGCCGGTCTCGGCGATCACGCGGCGCTTGCCCATGCGGCGGGCGAGCAGCGCCTGGCCGAGGCAGTTGTTGATCTTGTGCGCGCCGGTGTGGTTGAGGTCCTCGCGCTTGAGGTAGATCTGCGCGCCGCCCAGCCGCTCCGACCAGCGCTTCGCGTGATAGATCGGGCTCGGGCGCCCGACGTAGTGGTCGAGGTCGTAATCGAGCTCGGCCCGGAAGGCTGCATCGCGCTGCGCCGCGGCGTAGGCCTCGCGCAGTTCATCGAGCGCGGGGATCAGCGTCTCGGAGACGAACACCCCGCCGTACGGACCGAAATGTCCGCGACCATCGGGAAGATCATAGGTGGATGCGATTGAATTCATCGGCCGTCCGTCGATACCCGCGCCAGCCCGAAACTCTTACGTTTCGATCCCATCGGCTTTGCGAACGCTCCCGATGAACGCAGCCATCCTGCGCGCGTCCTTGATCCCTTTGACCGCCTCGACGCCGCTGCTCACATCGACGGCCCACGGCCGCAGTCGCCGCACCGCTTCCGCGGCGTTGTGCTCGGTGAGCCCGCCGGACAGGACGACCGGCACCGGCAGACCGCCCGGCACGAGACCCCAGTCGAAGTTGCGTCCGGCGCCGCCGTAGCCCTCGACCCAGGAATCCAGCAGCAGGCCCTGCGCCGTGGGAAACGAGCGCGCGCATTCTAGCAGATCGACCCCGGGGCGCACCCGTACGGCCTTGAGGTAGGGCCGGCCGTAGCGGGCGCATTCCGCCTCGGTTTCCTCGCCGTGGAACTGGAGGCAATCGACCGGAACCGCCGCGAGCACCTGCCGGATCGTCTCCTCGCGTTCATTCACGAAAACGGCGACCCGCGCGACGAACGGCGGTACCGCGCGCGCAATCGCCTGCGCCTGGTCGAGGTCGAGGAAACGCGAACTGGGCGGATAGAAGACGAGGCCGATCGCGTCGGCGCCCAGCGCCGCCGCGCAGCGGGCGTCCTCGACGCGGGTGATCCCGCAGATCTTGATGCGAGTGCGGCTCATTGCGGCGCCAGCTCGACCGGCAGCACGAGGCGCGCGCCACCCGGCACTTTCCACTGCGGCGCGTATTCAACCCGCGCCAGGTAAAGTCCTGCGGGGGAGAAGGTCGCCGCGCCCAGTCTGCGGTCGTGCGAGGCGAGCAGTTCCGCCGTCCATTGCACCGGCCGCGCGCCCCGGCCCACCTGCACCAGCGCGCCGACGATGTTGCGCACCATGTGGTGAAGGAAGGCGTTGGCCCGAAGGACGAACAGAAGGTAGGGGCCGTGCTCGCTCAACCGGATCTCGTGCAGCGTGCGAACCGGGGAACGCGCCTGGCATTCCGAACTGCGGAAGGCGGAGAAGTCGTGCTCGCCAGCGAGTGCCGCACACGCTGCGCGCATGCGTTCGACATCGAGGGGCCGATGGTACCAGCCGACGCGGCGGGCATCGAGGCCCGGACGCACCGGCCCGGCGAGGAGGACATAGCAATAGCTGCGGGAGATCGCGCAACGGCGGGCATCGAAGTCGTCGGCGACCGGCTGCGCCCAGCGTACCGCGACCGCCGCCGGCAGATGGCTGTTGACCCCGCGCACCCAGGCTGCGAGCGGCCGTTCCGCGGGGGCATCGAAATGCACGACCTGCGCGAGCGCATGCACCCCGGCGTCCGTTCGGCCGGCGCAATGCACGCGCAACGGCCGGCCGGCGATGCATGCGATTGCACGCTCGATCTCGTCCTGAACGGTGTTGCCGCAGGGCTGGGACTGCCAGCCGAAAAACCCCGAACCGTCGTACTCCAGTCCGAGCGCGATTCTCACATCAGCCAGAAGGCGACGACGAGCAGCATCGCCGCAGCCCCCGCTGCGAAATCGGCCCGCCTCAGCCGGGATTCCGCGAGGCTCATGACGACTTTCCGCGGCGCGCCTTGCGCCGGAGCGAGCAGGGCGCGCCAACCTGAGTCCCGCTCCTCCACCTGATTGAGCACCAGCATCAGCCGCAGCGCCAGGCGGTCGCGAGCGGCTCCGAACGGGGCGAGCAGCGATCGCAGCCCGGAGACGATGTCCCGCACCTCGGTGCGCTCGAGCAGCAGCGACACGAGCGCGATGATGGCCGTGAGCCGGGCGAGATGAATCACGGCCTCGCCGATCCCTTCGCGGGTCGGGCTCACCGCGCCCAGATCGGGCCAGAGATAGAGGCCCGGCGTACCCCAGGCGAAAAACGCAGCCAGCGCAGCCAGAAGCCAGCGCGAGCGACCGAGCAGCTTCAGGAGGCGCTTTCGCGACCACAGACCGGCACCGAGCGCGCAGGCACCGGAGGCCGCCAGGACGCCGGCCGGCGCGGCGAGCTGGAGCACCAGGATCGCACCCGCCCAGAGGAGGAGCCGCAGGCCGGGGTGGAGCATCGCCTCTCAGAGCTCGTGAAGAAATCGTAGCGAGCGGCCGAAGGCGGACCCGCAGCGACGAGGCAGGTCAGCAAAAACCGCACTCAACGCAGACAACGCAGAGAAACAGCCGCAGAGTGGTTTGGGGCCGGGCCGAATCGCGCTGCTCCGTGAAACCCGGTCTTTTCTCTGCGTCCTCTGCGCCTCTGCGCTCTCTGCGTCGAAAGAGGTTTCAGCCGAACAGGCAGGGAGCGAGCACCGGCCAACGGTCGCGACGGGACGCGCAGCGGATCGATTCACAAGCTCTCAGGCGAGACGGCCGAACATCTCGCGTGCCCGTTGCTGCTCGGCGGCGTTGCCTTCGCGGATCACTTCCTCGAGCAGTTCGCGCGCACCGTCCTTGTCGCCCATCTCTTCGTAGGCCCTGGCCAGATCGATCTTGGTCGAGGCCTCGGTGACGGCGGGTGCCGCTTCCGCCGCGGGCGCGCCGAGGTCGAGGTTGATCGAGGCGAGATCGACCGGCGCCGCCGCGGGCGGCTGCGGCCGCGAGCCCTGGGATTCTTCGAGCTTGAAATCGAAATCGAGCACGTTGCCGCCGAAGTCGGTCTTTTCCAGATCGACCACCGGCGCACCCGCCGGCTGGCTCGTCGGCGGCTCGGAAAGCTGCATCACGTTCGCGCCGATGTCGGTCTTCTCGAGATCGACGACCTGGGCCGCCGGAGCAGTGTGCGCGCGCTCACGGTCCAGCTCGAAGTCGAGTACGCCACTACCCTGGATGTCGGTTGCTTCGAGATCGACCGTGGGCCCGCCATCCCTCACCGGCGCCGGGAACGACGTCGTTCCCAGCTCGAAGTCGAGTGCCGGTGCGGCGTCCTTGTCCCCGGACTTTCCGGCCTCCAGCGGAAGATCGAGGCCGGGGCCTCCGGCCTCGCCCGGCTTGAGCACGACCGTCTTGTCCGCCGCGAGAGACGCGGCCGAGCGTGGCGTGCTGAGCGTCGCCGAGAAATCGAGGCCGAGATCGAAGTCCACCTCGGCGGCAGCGCCCTTGCCGGCGGCTGCGCCGAGATCGACGCCGAGATCGAGCCCGCCCGCGGAAGTGCCCGCGGTGCTCGCAAGCTCGGAGGCCGGCAGCACCACGGTCGTCTGCTCCTGCGCGCCCGCCACCACCCCGGCGATCCGTCCGAGCTCGGTCGGGCTGGTCCAGGTGTCGCGAAGTCTCTCGGGCGAGGATACGACAATGGTCTTTTCCGTGAATCGGGTGGTGTCTTCCGCCTCGGTCGGCGCCGAACCCCCGTAGAGCGGGTTGGCCGGATCGAGCCGCCTGCCCATCGCCGCGGCCTTGTCCCAGTCGGGACCCTTGCCTGCGGTGGCCGCATGGAGTTCGCCCGCATGCGACTCGAAGCGTTTCAGATCCTTGCGCTGGGCATAGATCTCGAGCAGCTTCACGCGGATCGCATGGCGGGCGGGTTCGGTCTTGAGCGCGTCGAGCAGGATTTCCTCGGCCTGCGCATCCCGCCCATAGGCCATGTACACGTCCGCCTCGGCGACCGGGTCGACGCCTTCCTCGGTGTCGACCGAGCTGATCCCGGACTGGCTGAAGTCGGTCTGGATCGAGCTGCTGGCGGTATCCACGCTCTGCCCGCCCGCAGTGCCGAAGGTCGATTGCACCATCGGCGCCGTGGTGGTGACGGCCGGACCGGTCGTGGCGGCCCCGGAGCGCTGCTTGCGCATGCGGTAGCCGAACAGTCCGAGCGCCGCCAGGATCAATGCACCCAGCCCCCACCCGAGCGGCCCGGACAGCATCTCGGAGAGGAACCCGGCCTCGGCCGGCGCGGGCTGAGCGGCGGGCGCCGGCTCGACGGCCTTCGGTGTCTGCGTCGCCGGGGCGGGCACCGGCTCTGCGGGCTTGACCGCTCCTTCCGGAGTGCCCGCCTTGCCCTGGATCTGCGCGAGACTCTGGCTCTTGAGCTCGAGGAGCTGCTGCATCTCGCGCACGCTCTTCTCGAGCTCGGCGAGCCTGGCATTGGCATCCTTGAGCGCTTTCTCCTTGGCGAGGAGATCCTCCTCCAGCGCCGTGATCCGCGCCTGGGCGGCGCGATCGGTGGTGGCCTTTTCCGGGCCGGCCGCCGCCTTGCCGCCCGCTTCGGCCTTCGACACCTTGACCTGATCGCCGGCCTCAGCCGCGGGCGCTTCCGCGACGCGCGGCGCGAGCTTGCCCGCCGCAGCCCGGCTCAAAGGCTCTTCCTTCGGCGCCGGCGCGGCCGCGACCGCCTTCGAGAGCCTGCCGCGGTAGGCGGCGAATTCCGCCGCCTGCGCGAGCACGACGCGCCGCGCTTCGGGCGCTGGAGTGGCTGCAACCGCTTCACGCTCGGGGATATTCAGGATGCGACCGGCGCGCATGCGGTTCATATTGCCGTCGAAGGCGCCGGGGTTGGCACGGAAGATCGCGACCAGCATCTGGTCCAGCGACACCCCCTCGGGCCTGGCCACGGTCGCGATCCCGTGCAGCGTCTCGCCACGCCGGACTTCGTGCGTACCGCTCGCCGGCTGCGCGGGCGCAGCGGCCGCCGGCGGCAATGGCCGCGCCTGGATCGGCTTCGGTTCGGCCACCTGAGGCGTAACCGCCGGCGCCCGGGCGAGCACCGCGTCCGGCGGGTCGAGCAGGAACGTGTATTCGCGCACCAGCCGGCCGGCCGCCCAGTTCAACTCGACGAGGACCTCGAGGAACGGATCGTTCACGGGACGATCGGTGCTCAGACGAATCACCTGCTTGCCGTCGGCGCGCTTCGCAAGCGACATCCGCAGCGAGCCGAGCACCGGGGCGAACTCGATGCCCGCCCCGGCAAACGCCTGCGCGGGAGCGAGCCTCGCGCTGAGCGAGGACAGCTCCTCGCGCGTTGCGACGACATCGAGCTCCGCGCGCAAAGGCTCCCCGAGCCCGCTCAGAACCGTGAGTTTGCCCAGCCCCGCCGCTTGCGCAGAGGCGCCGAAACCGCTGATCGCGAGCGCCACGGCCGCAGCCGCGAGCGAAGGTTTCATGGTCGTTTTGCCCACCGCCGCTCCCTCAGGGGTACGATCCCTGAAACTAAAAATAACATCATGCAGTTACGCATGCAAGCTCACGCCGCTTCTAACAGGATGCGCAACATGCGCCGCAAGGGCTCGGCCGCTCCCCAGAGAAGCTGGTCACCGACGGTGAATGCGGTGAGCAATCCGCCGCCCATCGCCAACTTGCGCAGCCGCCCCACCGGAATCGCCAGCGTGCCGCTCACCGCCGCCGGCGTGAGCGCACGCACACTCGCTTCGCGCTCGTTCGGGACCAGCCGTACCCACGGGTTCGCGCTCGCGATGATTTGTTCTATTTCGGTCAGCGGCACATCTTTCTTGAGCCGGATCGTGAACGCCTGGCTGTGGCAGCGCATTGCGCCCACCCGCACGCACAGCCCGTCGACCGAGACCGGATCGTGCTCGCGCCCGAGGATCTTGTTGCATTCGGCCTGGCCCTTCCACTCCTCACGGCTCTGCCCGTTGCCCAGATCCTGGTCGATCCACGGAATCACGCTGCCGGCCAGCGGCACGCCGAAGCGTTCGGCCGGGAAGCGCGCATCGCGCAGTGCATCGGTCACCCGCCGGTCGATCGAAAGGATCGCCGAAGCGGGGTCGGCGAGCAGGCTGCGCGCGCTATCGTGCAGCACCCCCATCTGCCGCAGCAGCTCGCGCATGTGTTGCGCGCCCGCGCCCGAGGCGGCCTGATAGGTCATCGCGCTCACCCAGTCCACGAGCCCGTGGCGGAACAGCCCACCCAGGCCCATCAGCATCAGCGACACGGTGCAGTTGCCGCCGATGTAGTTGCGCACCCCGCGATCGAGCGCGCGGCGGATGACGTCGTCGTTCACCGGATCAAGGACGATGACGCAGTCATCGCGCATGCGCAGCGCCGAGGCCGCGTCGATCCAGTAGCCCTTCCAGCCCGCCTCCCGCAGTTTCGGGAACACCTCGCGCGTGTAGTCGCGGCCCTGGCACGAAACGACGACTTCCATCTCCTTCAGGGCCTCGATGCTCTTCGCATCGAGCAGCGGCGGAGCCTCGCGGCCGATGTCCGGCGCGCGGGCGCCCGGTGCCGATGCCGAGAAGAAAACCGGATCGATCGCATCGAAGTCGCGCTCCTCGCCCATGCGCTGCATGAGCACCGAACCGACCATCCCGCGCCAACCCACGAACCCGACCCGCTTCATCCCGAATCCCCGAAAAGCCCCGCTCCCGGATACCGCACCGCGTCGTCGTCCGCCGCGCGCATCACAGCGCCGCCATCACCGCGTCGCCCATCCCGGCGGTGCCCACCTTCTTCGTCCCCGGCTCGAAGATGTCGGCGGTGCGCATCCCCTGCGCGAGCACCCTGCGCACCGCGGACTCGATGCGCACGGCTGCCTCCTCGATGCCGAAAGAATGGCGCAGCATCATCGCCGCCGACAGGATGGTGGCCAGCGGATTGGCCAGATCCCTGCCGGCGATATCCGGCGCCGAGCCGTGGATCGGCTCGTAGAGTCCCTTGCCGTGCGCATCGAGCGAGGCCGAAGGCAGCATGCCGATCGAGCCGGTGAGCATGGAGGCCTCGTCGGAGAGGATGTCTCCGAACAGGTTGCCGGCCAGCATGACGTCGAACTGCTTCGGAGCGCGCACGAGCTGCATCGCGGCATTGTCCACCAGCATGTGGGAGAGCGCCACCTCAGGATACTCGCGCCCGGTCTCGGTGACCACGTCGCGCCAGAGCTGCGTGGCCTCGAGCACGTTCATCTTGTCGATCGAGCACAGCCTGCGCCGGCGGCCGCGGGCGGCCCGGAAGGCCACGTGCGCGATGCGGCGGATCTCGGATTCCGAATAGACCATCGTGTTGAAACCGATCCGCTCGCCATGCTCGGTGCGGATGCCGCGCGGCTCGCCGAAATAGACGTCGCCGGTGAGCTCGCGCACGATCAGCAGGTCGAGCCCGGAGACGACCTCGGCGCGCAGCGTGGAAGCGTGCGCGAGCTCCGGGTAGAGCACGGCGGGACGCAGGTTGGCGAACAGGTCGAGATCCTTGCGGATCGCGAGCAGGCCGCGTTCCGGTCGCTGCGCGCGCGCAAGCGCATCATATTTCGGCGCGCCCACCGCGCCGAGCAGCACCGCATCGGCCTCGCGCGCGAGCGCACGCGTGGCCTCGGGGTAGGGTTCGCCGCAGGCATCCACCGCGCAGCCGCCGATCAGCGCGGTCTCCATCTCCAGTGCGAGCCCGTCCTCGCGCAGGCGTTCGAGCACGCGCACGGCCTGAGCGACGATTTCGGGCCCGATGCCGTCACCGGGCAGCACGCAGATCTTCATGTCCGTGGCATTCGCCGGGCCGGCCGCCTCATCGGGAAAAATTCCAGGGCTGCTCCAGCCGCCTGCGCGCCTCGAACTCCGCGATCTGGTCCCGGTGGCGCAGCGTGAGGCCGATGTCGTCCAGTCCCTCGATCAGGCAATGCTTGCGGTAGGGCTCGATCTCGAAGGGGATCGCACGTCCGTCGGGGCGCGCGACCGTCTGCGCTTCCAGGTCGATCATCAACCGGTATCCGGGCCGCGCCGCGACATCGGCGAACAGTGCGTCGATCTCCGCCTGCGGGAGCCGGATCGGCAGCAGCCCGTTCTTGAAGCAGTTGTTGAAGAAGATGTCGGCGAAGCTCTTTCCCACCAGCGCGCGGACCCCGTAGTCGAGCAGCGCCCAGGGCGCATGCTCGCGCGAGGAGCCGCAGCCAAAATTCTTGCCGGTGAGCAGGATCGAGGCTCCCCGGTAGCGCGGCTGGTTGAGCACGAATTCCGGATTGAGCGGGCGCGCTGCGCAGTCCTGCCCCGGTTCGCCGCGGTCCAGATAGCGCCACTCGTCGAACAGGTAGGGGCCGAATCCGGTGCGCCGGATCGACTTCAGGAACTGCTTGGGGATGATCGCGTCGGTATCGACGTTGTTGCGCGCGATCGGCGCGACCAGCCCCACATGTCGGGTGAATTTCTCCATCACTTCGCCGACTTCTCGATCGCCTCGCCGCCCTTCTTGAGATCCTTGCCGATGCCTTGCATGGTGTTGCAGCCGCTGGCGAGCAGCAGTGCGGCAAGCGCGAACAGCCACAGAGTTCCCTTGCGCATCTCAGTTCTCCCGATCGACGATCCGCATCTCACAGCATCCGGCGCACATCGACCACGCGCCCGGCGATCGCGGCGGCGGCCGCCATCTGCGGGCTCATCAGGTGGGTGCGCCCGCCAGCGCCCTGGCGGCCCTCGAAGTTGCGGTTCGAGGTCGAAGCGCAGCGCTCACCCGGCTCCAGCCGGTCCGCATTCATGCCCAGGCACATCGAACATCCGGGCTCGCGCCACTCGAAACCGGCGGCGACGAAGATCCGGTCCAGCCCCTCGGCCTCGGCCTGGCGCTTGACCAGACCCGAGCCCGGCACCACCAGCGCCTGGCGGATGCCGGGATCGACCCGGCGCCCGCGCACCACCGCCGCCGCCGCGCGCAGATCCTCGATGCGCGAATTGGTGCACGAGCCGATGAAGACCTTGTCAAAGCGGATCGCCGTAATGGGCATGCCCGGCTGCAGGCCCATGTACTGGAGCGCGCGTTCGATGCCTTCGCGCCGGGTGGAATCGGCCTCGCGCGCGGGATCCGGCACCGCGCCTTCCACCGAAGCGACCATCTCGGGCGAAGTGCCCCAGGTGACCTGCGGCGCGATCGAGCCCGCGTCCAGTTCGACCACGCGATCGAAGGTCGCGCCCTCGTCGCTCACCAGTGTGCGCCAGTGGGCGACGGCACGCTCCCACAGTTCGCCGCGCGGGGCGAGCGGACGGCCGCGCAGGTACTCGACGGTCCTGTCGTCGACGGCCACCATGCCGGCTCGGGCGCCCGCCTCGATCGCCATGTTGCACACCGTCATGCGCCCTTCCATCGAGAGCGCGCGGATGGCGCTTCCCGCGAACTCGATGGCGCAGCCGGTGCCACCCGCAGTGCCGATGCGCCCGATCAGCGCCAGGACGATGTCCTTGGCCGAGACGCACGGCCCCGCCGAACCCTCGATGCGCACCCGCATGTTCTTCGCCTTGCGCGAGAGCAGGCATTGCGTCGCGAGCACATGCTCGACCTCGGAAGTTCCGATGCCGAACGCGAGGCAGCCGAACGCGCCGTGGGTGCTGGTGTGCGAATCGCCGCAGACCACCGTCATCCCGGGCAGCGTTGCGCCGTGTTCGGGCCCGATCACATGCACGATGCCCTCGCGGGGATCGCGGAACGGGAAATAGGCCGCCGCACCGTGCGCGCGGATGTTGGCGTCCAGGGTCTCGACCTGGAGCCGCGACACCGGGTCTTCGATCCCGCGCTCCCAGTCGCGGGTGGGCGTGTTGTGGTCGGCGGTCGCCACGATCGAGTCGGCGCGCCAGACGCCGCGTCCGGCCAGTTTCAGACCCTCGTAGGCCTGCGGACTGGTCACCTCATGGACGAGATGGCGATCGACATAGAGCAGCGCCGTGCCGTCGTCTTCCTGGCGGACGAGGTGGGAGATCCAGAGCTTGTCGTAGAGGGTCTGCGGCATGGACTCGGCGCTGCGGCTGGACAGGCGTCGATTATCGCACAGCGCCCGGCGCCGGCGGCACGCTCAGCGCGGCGAATAATAGCTGCGCGCCTCGGGCAGCCAGTGCTCGATTCTCCGGATGCGTGTGTCATCGGCCGGGTGGGTCGACAGGAACTGTGGCGGCTTCGCGCTCCCCCGGTTCGCCCGGGACATGCGGATCCACAGGTCGCGCGCGGCCGTCGGGTCGTAGCCCGCCTTCGCCATGAAGATCAGGCCGAGCCGGTCGGCCTCGGATTCCTGCAGGCGCGAATAGGGCAGCAGCACGCCCACCGTCGCGCCCAGTCCGAGCAGGCCGCCGTAGAGGTTCGCTCGATTCGGATCCTTCGCCGACATCACCACCGCGGCGGTCACGCCCTCCGCCACCATCTGCTGGCTCACCCGCTCGCCGCCGTGGCGCGCGATCGCATGCGCGACCTCGTGACCGATCACCGCGGCCAGCCCCGCGTCGTCACGCGCCACCGGAAACATCCCGGTATAGACCACCACCTTGCCGCCCGGCAGTGCGAAGGCGTTCACCATCTTGTCGTTGTCCAGCACCCGGAATTCCCAGCGGTAGTCGGTGCGTCCGGTGGCCATGGCGATGCGCGCCCCGACGCGTCTCACCATCTCGTTGAGCCTGGGATCGTTCGACACTTTTTCCTTCTTCAGCACTTTCTGGAACGCGCTGAAGCCCATCGAGATTTCCTGGCCTTCCGAGATGAGCTGGAGCTGCGAGCGCCCGGTGATCGGCACCGACTTGCAGCCCGTGAGGATGGCGGCAAGCACGAGCATGGCTGCGAGGAGGCGGAATCTCATGGTGGTTTCCCGAACATGACGCATGCCGGAATCAACGCGTCGCCGCGCACGCGGATGACCGCGTACGCCATCCGGCCAGGATGAGCACCAGGCCGGCGGCGGCGAACAGTGCCGAGAGGCTGAAGGTCGGCCCGGCACCCAGCGCCTCCCAGGCGGCGCCGCTCGACAATCCGCCCAGCATGCCCCCGGCGCCGAAGGAGACGCTCGAATACAGGGCCTGGCCGCGCGCCTGATAGGGGCGCGGGAACCAGCGATTCACCGCGGCCACGGCCGCCGCATGATAGGCGCCGAAGGTCGCTCCGTGCAACAGTTGCGCGGCGACGATCAGCGCCGGCGCCCTCGCGCCCCAGCCGATCATCAGGAAGCGCAGCACCGCGCAGGCGAAGCTGAAGGCGAGGATCGCGCGCAGCGAAAAGCGCGCGGTGAGGCGCGGCATGCGCAGGAACACGAGGATTTCGGCGAGCACGCCGAGCGTCCACAGCCAGCCCACCGCCGTCTTGCTGTAGCCGTTCTCCACCAGGTGGATCGAGTAGAAGACGTAGAGCGCGCCGTGTGCCGCGGACATCGCGAAGCAGGCGGCGAGCAGCGCCACCACCTCGCGCCTGCGCAAGATCGCAGACAGGCGCCCCGGCGAGGCGGCGCGCGCTTCCTCGGGTGCCTCGGGCAGGAACAGCGAGCACGCGGCGATGCTGCCGAGCAGTCCCATCGACACCCACAGCAGCGTGCCGATCGCAGTCCTGTCCAGCACGAACCCGAGCGCGGTCGCGGCGGCGATGAATCCCACCGAGCCCCACAGCCGTATGCTGCCGTAGCGCTCGATGCGGGCGCGCAGGTGGCCGAAGGTGAGCGCCTCCACCAGGGGGAGCGCCGCGCCCCAGAACAGCGCCATCACCGACATGGCCAGGAAGACGCCGCCGAAGCTCCGGGTGAGCCACAGCCCCGCGAAGCCGATCACGCTGGCGGCGGCCGAAACCCGCACGATCAGGATGGGCCGCCCGGCGCGATCGGCGAGCCATCCCCACAGGTTGGGAGCGACCACCCGCATCGCCTGCATCACGGACATCAGCACCCCGATCTGCCAGGCCGAAAAGCTCAGGGAGGCGAGATAGAGGCTGAAGTACGGGGCGAACGCCCCGACGAAGGCGAAATAACAGAAGTAGTACGCCGACAGGCGCCAGTACGGCAGCATGGGGAATGCGGCTCGCCGCCGAGGCGGCGCCTGCTCCGGCTACGCGCGCTGGGCGCGCAGCATCGCGTAGAGCGCGTCCTTCACCTGCAGCCGCTTCTTCTTGAGCTTCTCCAGCTCGTGGTCGGGCAGCGGCTCGTCGTTCTCCTCGACGCGCGAGACGTCGGCATCGATGCGCTTGTACTCGTCGCACAGGCGCGCGAAGCGCGTGTCGGCACCCCGCAGCGCGTGAATCACGTGCTTGAGCTCGGGAAATTCCTGCTCCAGTTCATGGGACAGCAGCGGCATGTCTTTGCTCTCCGGCAAGGTTGATCGAAAATCGTGCGGAAACTGTATCCGAGCCGTGCCCCGGCGCGCAAGCCGGTCACGGCTCCTCCGGCTCGGGATCCTCGATTGCGGGCCCGGTTCCGGACGGCCCCGGCTCCGGCGCCTGCGCCGCGATCGGCACGATCGGCAGGCGCACGTCGGCGCACTGGGCGCGATGGCGAAGGGCATGGTCGATCAGGACCAGGGCGAGCATGGCCTCGGCGATCGGGGTGGCCCGGATCCCGACGCAGGGATCGTGGCGGCCTTCGGTGCGGATGAGGACCGGCGCCGCGCCGGTGTCGATCGTGCGCCGTTCGAGGCGGATGCTGGAGGTGGGTTTCACCGCGAGGCGCACCACCACGTCCTGCCCGGTGGAGATGCCGCCGAGAATCCCGCCGGCATGGTTCGACAGGAACCCCGCGGGCGACATCTCGTCGGCATGTTCGCTGCCGTGCTGGGCGACGCACGCGAAGCCGTCGCCGATCTCCACACCGCGCACGGCGTTGATGCCCATCATCGCGGAGGCGATGTCCGCGTCGAGGCGTCCATACACCGGCTCTCCCCAGCCCGGCGGAACCCCGCTTGCGATCGCCGTGATCTCGGCGCCGATCGAGTCGCCCGACTTGCGCAGCGCGTCCATGAACGCTTCCAGCCGCGGCACCGCTTCCGGGTCGGGCGCGAAGAACGGGTTCTGCCCGACCCATTCCCAGCCCCTGAACTCGAGCGCGATCGGTCCCAGCCGCGACAGGTAGCCGCGCACCGAGACGCCGTGGCGCTCGGCCAGCCATTTCTTCGCGATCGCCCCGGCCGCCACGCGCACCGCGGTCTCGCGGGCCGAGGCGCGCCCGCCGCCACGGTAGTCGCGGATGCCGTACTTGCGCCAGTAAGTGTAGTCGGCGTGGCCGGGACGGAACGCGTTCATGATGCTGCCATAGTCCCGGCTGCGCTGATCGACGTTCCGGATCAGCAGACCGATGGGGGTGCCGGTGGTGCGGCCCTCGAACACGCCGGAGAGGATCTCGATCGTGTCCGGTTCGCGCCGCTGGGTGACGTGACGCGAGGTTCCGGGCTTGCGCCGGTCGAGGTCGCGCTGGATGTCCGCCTCGGTCAGCTCCAGGCCGGGCGGGCAGCCATCGACGACGCAGCCGATGGCGGCTCCATGCGACTCGCCGAAGGAGGTCACGCAGAACTGGCGGCCGAACGTGTTGCCGGACATCACCGGCGAGTGCAGCGAGTTTCAGGTTTCACGTTTCGAGTTCCAGGTTTCGGGTTGCGGGTGGCGGGAGCGCCGGGCTATTATGCCCTGATGTCCAGGCGATCGAGCAAGTCGAGAATGGCCGCGCAGCCGAATCCGGCGGCGCGCGGCGGCAAGCCCGTTTCGCCGCAGGTGCCTGCCGGCAACGCGCTCGCGCGGCCGGAGGCGCGCTGGACGCGCTTCCAGCGCTACGTCTGGGACAAGCGCAGATAAGCCGCGCCTCAGCTTTGCAGCTCCGGTCGGTCGCGGAAGTCTTCGAGCGCCTGCGGGTTGGCGAGCGCCTCGATGTTCTTCACCGGCTCGCCATGCACGACGTTGCGCACGGCCAGCTCGACGATCTTGCCGCTCCGGGTGCGCGGGATGTCGGCGACCTGGAGGATCTTCGCCGGAACATGGCGCGGCGTGGCGTTCTCGCGGATCGTCCGGCGGATCCGCTCGATCAGCGCCTCGTCCAGGACACGCCCCTCGCGCAGCTTGACGAACAGCACCACGCGCACGTCCCGCTCCCACTGCTGGCCGATGACGAGCGATTCGACGATCTCGTCGAGCCGCTCCACCTGGCGGTAGATCTCGGCGGTGCCGATGCGCACCCCGCCCGGATTGAGGGTGGCGTCGGAGCGCCCGTGGATGACGATGCCGCCGTGCCGGGTGATCTCGATGTAGTCGCCATGGCACCAGACGCCGGGATACTTCTCGAAATAGGCCGCGCGGTACCTGCGGCCGTCGGGATCGTTCCAGAAACCCACCGGCATGGTCGGGAACGGCTTGACGCATACCAGTTCCCCCTTCCGGCCGCGCACCGGGCGCCCCGTCTCGTCGAACACCTCGACGGCCATGCCCAGCCCGCGGCACTGGATCTCGCCGCGCCACACCGGCAGGATCGGGCAGCCGAGCACGAAGCACGAGATGAGATCAGTGCCGCCCGAGATCGAGGCGAGCTGCACGTCCCGCTTCACCTCACGATAGACGTAGTCGAAGCCTTCCGGCGCCAGCGGGCTGCCGGTCGAGAGAATCGCACGCAGCGCGCTGAGGTCGTGCGTGCGCGCGGGCATGAGCCCGACCTTGGCGATCGCGTCGATGAACTTCGCTGAGGTGCCGAAGTGCGTCATGCCTTCGGCCTGGGCGCAGTCGAACAGGATCGATCCGCGCCCCACGAAGGGCGAGCCGTCGTAGAGCAGCAGCGTGGCGCCCGAGGCGAGTCCCGAGGCGAGCCAGTTCCACATCATCCAGCCGCAGGTGGTGAAGTAGAACAGCCGCTCACCCGCGCGCAGGTCGCAGTGCAGCCGGTGTTCCTTGAGGTGTTGAAGCAGAACCCCGCCGGCGCCATGCACGATGCATTTCGGCACGCCGGTGGTTCCCGACGAGTACAGGATGAACAGCGGATGGTCGAAGGGAAGCCGCTCGAAGGCGAGCTCGCGCACCGCGGCGTGCGCCGCGAGAAACTCGCCGAGCCAGCAGCCACCGGGGATCGAACCGAGCGCGCCGCCGCCTCTGCTCACGTAGGGCACGATCACCGTGCGGCGCAGCGAGGGCATGCACCGCGCGATCTCGCCGATTTTCGCCAGATTGTCGATGCGCTTGCCATTGTAATAGTAGCCGTCGGCCGCGAACAGCACCGCAGGCTCGATCTGGCCGAAGCGATCCACCACCCCCTGCACGCCGAAATCGGGCGAGGCCGAAGAGAACACGGCGCCGATCGACGCTGCCGCGAGCATGATCACGATCGTCGCCGGCAGGTTGGGCAGGTAGGCCGCAATCCGGTCCCCGCGCCCGATCCCGAGTGCGCGCAGGGCCGCCGCGGTGACCGCCACCGCCGCGTGGAGATCGGCATGGCTCACCCGCGCGCGCACCTTGTCCTCGCCCCAGAACACCAGCGCGTCGGCATCGTCGCGCCGGGCAAGCAGGTTCTCTGCGTAGTTGAGCCGAGCCTGCGGAAACCAGCGCGCCCCCGGCATCGCGTCGCAATCGGCCAGCACCTCTTCGCCCGGCTCGCCGATCACCCCGCAGAACTCCCACACCGAGCGCCAGAACTGCTCGGGCGAGTCGATCGACCAGCGCCACAGGCTGTCGTAATCGGCATCGGCGCGCGAGAAGCGATCGTTGGTCCAGCGCATGAAAGCACTCATCTGCGAGCGCGCGATGCGGCCTCGGGAGGGCCGCCACAGCGGTTTTTCGTTCATGATCTTCCCTCGCGAACAGCGATCAGGGCGCGTACCTTTCCGGGCATCGGGATCGGCCTGCCGCTCGCACCGTCGATCCAGACGATCCTGGCGGCGCCTTCGGCGATGAGCCCCGGCTCGCCCTCGCGGCGCAGTTCGTAGTGGCTGGTCACGCTGGAGCGGCCGGGCGCTAGCGCGTACATCCGCACTTCGACGATGCCCGGATAGCTCAGCGGAATGCGGAACGTGCAGCTCGCGTTCGCGATGACGATCGACTGTTGCGCCGGCCGCACGAAATAGCCCAGAGCCTCGAACCACTCCACCCGCGCCTGCTCCATGTAGCGGAAATAGGCGGTGTTGTTCACGTGCCCCATCGCGTCCATGTCGCCCCAGCGAATCGGGATGCGGGTGACATGAACGAGGGTGCGGTCGTTTTCCATTCGCGATTCGGATGGCCGGTTCAATTGCAATTATAATCGCTCGCCGCTCCCGCTCATGGGGGCTCATGGGGCATCACGGCGACGGAATCGGAATCATCATGGAACGCGAATCGATGCAGTTCGACGTCGTGATCGTGGGCGGCGGGCCGGCCGGACTCGCCGCCGCGATCCGGCTCAAGCAGCTCGCCGCGCAGCATGCACACGAGGTCTCCGTCTGCCTGATCGACAAGGGCTCCGAGATCGGCGCGCACATCCTCTCGGGGGCCGTGTTCGACCCGCGTGCGCTCGACGAACTGATTCCGGAATGGAAGCAGCAGGGGGCGCCGCTCAACACGCCGGTCGCCGAGGACCGCTTCCTGTTTTTGGGCAGCCGCGGCGCATGGCGCCTGCCCGGCGCGCTGCTGCCCGGCTGTTTCCTCAATCACGGCAACTACGTCATCAGCCTCGGCAGCCTGTGCCGCTGGATGGCGAACCAGGCGGAAGCGCTCGGCGTCGAACTCTATCCCGGCTTCGCGGGCGCCCAGCCGCTGTACTCGCCCGGGGGCGCGCTCGCCGGCGTGCTCACCGGCGACGTGGGGGTGGGTCGCGACGGCCGGCCCGGCCCCGCCTTCCAGCCCGGCATCGAGCTGCGCGGGAAATACACTTTCCTCGCCGAGGGCTGCCGGGGGCACCTCGGCAAGCAGATCGAAGCGCGTTTCCGGCTGCGCGGCGGATGCGACCCGCAGGTCTACGGGATCGGGGTCAAGGAGCTGTGGGAATTCGCCCCCGGGAACCATCGGCCGGGGCTGGTGATGCACACCGCCGGCTGGCCGCTGGACGCCCATACTTACGGCGGCTCGTTCCAGTACCACCTCGAAGAGCGCCAGGTCTCGGTCGGCTTCGTGGTCGGCCTCAACTATGCCAATCCGTACCTCTCGCCCTACGAGGAGTTCCAGCGCTTCAAGACCCATCCGGCGATCCGCGGCGCATTCGAAGGCGGCAGGCGGATCGCCTACGGGGCACGGGCGATCGCGGCCGGAGGACTCCAGGCGCTGCCCCGACTCGCCTTTCCGGGCGGCTGCCTGATCGGCGACGATGCCGGGTTCCTCAACGCCAGCCGGATCAAGGGCTCGCACACCGCGATCAAGTCCGGCATGCTGGCGGCGGAAGCCTGTTTCGCCGCCCTCGCCCAGGGCCGTTCCGGCGACGAGCTGACCGACTACGGCACGCGCTTCCGCGAGAGCTGGCTGTACGAGGAGCTGTACAAGGCGCGCAACTTCAAGCCCTGGATGAGCAAGGGCCTGGTCGCGGGCTCGCTCCTGTTCGGCATCGACCAGAAACTGCTCGCCGGAAAGGCCCCGTGGACACTGCGGCTCCATGCCGACCACGAGAAACTCAAGCCGGCCGCGCAATGCAGGCCGATCGATTATCCGAAGCCCGACGGCGTGCTGACCTTCGATCGGCTGTCCTCGGTGTTCCTGTCAGGCACCCACCACGAGGAAGACCAGCCCTGCCATCTGCGCCTGAAGGACCCGGAGGTCGCGATCCGGGTCAATCTCGCCGTCTATGACGCACCCGAGCAGCGCTACTGCCCGGCCGGGGTGTATGAGATCCTGCGCGAGGCCGACGGGTCGAATCCGCGCCTGCAGATCAACGCCCAGAACTGCGTCCATTGCAAGACCTGCGACATCAAGGACCCGACCCAGAACATCGAGTGGGTGCCGCCCCAGGGCGGCGAGGGACCGACCTACCCGAACATGTAGCGCGCAGGCACGCCCCGCCACTCGATCGACGAAACCCGAAGGCCACGAAATGCGACGCATATGGCTCGTCTTCGCGCAGACCGTGACGGTCGCGCTCGCCCTCCTGTTCGTCGTCGAGACCCTGCGGCCGGAGTGGCTCTCCCGGTTCGCGGCCCCACGCGCGCCGGTCGCGAGCGTCAGCATCTCCGCCGCCCCGGTGCCGGCCGCGCAGGGGGTCGTGAGCTACCGGGCAGCCGCGGCGCGCGCGGCTCCGAGCGTGGTCAACATCTTCACCAGCACCGAGATCCCTGCCGCGCGCCACCCGTTCGCCGACGACCCCCTGTTCCGGCATTTCTTCGGCGACGGCAGCGAGGGGCCGGCACGCGCGCAAAGCCTGGGCAGCGGAGTGATCGTCGGCCCCGACGGCTACATCCTGACCAACAACCATGTCGCCGAGGCCGACGAGATCGAGGTCGCGCTGCAGGACGGGCGCAAGTTCAAGGCCAAGGTCATCGGCACCGACCCGGAATCCGATCTCGCGGTGCTGCGCATCGGCGCAGGCGCCCGGCTGCCGGCGATCAGCTTCGCCCAGCCCGATTCCCTCGGCGTCGGCGACGTGGTGCTGGCCATCGGCAATCCGTTCGGCGTCGGCCAGACGGTTACGATGGGGATCGTGAGTGCGCTCGGACGCAACCGCCTGGGAATCAACACGTTCGAGAATTTCATCCAGACCGACGCACCGATCAATCCCGGCAATTCCGGCGGTGCGCTGGTCGACAGCAACGGGGCGCTGGTGGGCATCAACACCGCGATCTATTCGCGCAACGCCGAGGGCGCGTCGGTCGGCATCGGGTTCGCGATCCCGGTCTCGCTCGCGCGCAGCGTGATGGAGCAGATCATCCGCACCGGTTCGGTGACCCGCGGCTTCCTGGGCGTCGAAGCCCAGGCGATCACGCCCGAGCTGGCCGAGAGTTTCAACCTGGCGGGCACCGAGGGCGCGCTGATCGCCCGCGTCGTGCCCGGCAGCCCGGCCGCCAAGGCCGGCGTACGCCCGGGCGACGTGCTCGTCGCGGTGGGGGGCAAGCCGGTGCGCGACCCCAACGGCATGCTCGACCTGATCGCGGCGATCAAGCCGGGGGAAACGGTGCGCCTCAAGCTGCGGCGCGACGGCAGGGAATTCGAGACCGACGCCGCGCTCACGCGCCGCCCGACGGCGGAGCAGCAGCGCTAGTCGGTCTTTTCGCCGCCCTTCTCCGGGACCCCGATCCGGCCCTCCGCGGGCCGTCCGACGAAGCGCGCGAGCACCATGCCGAGCTCATAGAGCAGCCACAACGGCACGGCGAGCAGGATCTGCGAGACCACATCCGGCGGCGTGAAGATGGCGCCGACGACGAAGGCGCCGACGATCACGTAGGGACGCGCCACTCGGATCTTCTCCAGACCCACGATGCCGAAGCGCACCAGCACGATCACCACGATCGGCACCTCGAACGCCAGCCCGAAGGCGAGGAACAGCGTGAGCACGAAGTTCAGGTACTGCTCGATGTCCGGTGCCGGCGTGATGCTCTTCGGCGCGAAGCTCGCGATGAAGCTGAAAACGGTCCGAAAAACGAAGAAATAGCAGAACGCCATCCCAAGCACGAACAACAGGGTGCTGGCCACGACCAGCGGCAGGCCGAAGCGCTTCTCGTGCGCGTACAGGCCGGGAGCGACGAACGCCCACACCTGGTAGAGCACGTACGGGAGCGCCACCAGGAATGCCATCAGGATGGTGACCTTGACCGGGATGAAGAACGGCGTGATCACCCCGGTGGCGATCATCGTCGCGCCCTGCGGCAGGGTGCGGATCATGGGGTAGGCGAGCAGGTCGTAGATGTCCGCCGCCCACGGCATCAGGCACACGAACACCAGCCCCACCGCGACCAGCGCCCGGATCAGCCGGTCGCGCAACTCGACCAGGTGGGAAAGGAAGCTCTCTTCCGCGGGCTCCGTCATCGCGCAACGCCGCTACGCGCCCTTCTTCTCGCCCGCCGAGGCATCGAGCTCCAGTTCGAGCTGCGGCGTGCCGGGGGCGGCGGAAGCCGGTTCGACCGCCTCGGAGCCGGGCGCGGACCCGCCCGAACCCGGCACCCGACCTGGATCGGCGGTGGCCAGCGCGCTGTTGAGCGAATCTCCGACCGAACTCGTCTCCTTGTCGATCGTGAGTTCCACCTCGCGCGCCGATTCCTCGACCTGCCGCTGCATCTTGCGGATCTCGTCGAGCTGGAGCTCGCGGTTGATGTCCGACTTGACGTCCGAGACGTAGCGCTGCAGACGGCCGAGCAGCGCGCCGACGGTCCTGGCCACCTTGGGCAGCCGCTCGGGGCCGATGACGATCAGGCTGACCAGGCCGATGGCCAGAAGCTCGCTGAAACCGATGTCGAACATGCCGCAGCGTCAGGCGCGAAGCCGGGCGCAGGCGCGCTCGCCTCGGGCCCGCTCCCGCCAGCGGCCGTCCGGCACGCACGCCGCACGCGTCAGGACCGCGTCTTCTCCTTCGCCTCGACGTCGATGGTCTGTCCGCCGATCTGCGGGTTCTGCGCGGACGGCTCGGCCGGCTTCTCGCCCGCCGAGCCCTCCTTCATGCCTTCCTTGAAGCCGCGCACCGCGCCGCCGAGATCGCTGCCGATGTTGCGAAGCTTCTTGGTGCCGAACACCAGAAGGATGATGACCAGGACGATCAGCCAGTGCCAGATACTCAAGCCGCCCATGACGAGCTCCTCAACGTTTCAGCATCGGCGGCAACCGGTCCGGCCCGCCGAGCACATGGATATGCAGATGATACACCTCCTGCAACCCCACCCGGCCGGTGTTGATGATGAGCCGGAAGCCGTCGCCGCAACCCTCCTCGCGCGCGAGCCGTCCGGCGAGGACCATCATCTTGCCCAGCACCGCCTGGTGCGTCATGTCGCATTCCGCGAGCGAGGCGACATGCAGCTTGGGCACGATCAGGAAATGCACCGGCGTCAGCGGCCGCACGTCGTGGAAGGCGAAAATGTCCTCGTCCTCGTAGACCTTCCGGCTGGGAATCTCGCCGCGCGCGATCTTGCAGAAAATGCAGTCCGTCATCGTTCCTCTCCCGTCTGTTGGCCTGCGCCGCCGGCCGGGGCGCCGCCCCGGCCCGCCTTCTCCTCGATACCCGAAATCCCCTCGCGCCGGCGGAATTCGGTCAGCACGTCCTCCGCACCCAGCCCGAAGTGGGACAACAGCACCAGACTGTGGAACCACAGGTCGGTGACCTCCCAGACCAGGTGCAGGCGTTCCCCGTCCTTCGCCGCCATGATCGTTTCGGCCGCTTCCTCGGCCACCTTCTTGCACATGGCATCGAGCCCCTTCGCGTAGAGCGAGGCGGCATAGGAAGAAGCCGGGTCGGCGCCCCGGCGGCTGGCCAGCGTCTGCGCGACGCGCTGCAGGACGTCACTCATGGGAATAGATCTCCGCAGGGTCCTTGAGTACCGGTTCGACGCAGCGCCAGGCGCCGCGTTCCAGCCGGTTGAAGAAACAACTGTGGCGCCCGGTATGGCAGGCGATCCCTCCGGCCTGCTCCACCACGATCAGGACGGCGTCGCTGTCGCAGTCGGTGCGGATCTCCTTCACCGCCTGGACATGACCCGATTCTTCGCCCTTCTTCCAGAGCCGGCCGCGCGAGCGCGACCAGAATACCGCATGCCCCTCGCGCGCGGACCGCTCGAGCGCCTCGCGGTTCATCCAGGCCAACATCAGCACGTCCCGGCTCGATGCCTCCTGGACGATCACCGGAACCAGTCCGTCGCGGTCCCAGCGCACCTCGTCCAGCCATGTCGCCTCACTCATCCGACGCCTCCGATATCGCGGCCGCTACAGCCGCACCTCGATGCCGCACGCGCGCAGGAATTCCTTCGCCTGCCCGACCGTGATCTCGCCGTAATGGAAGATGCTCGCAGCCAGCACGGCGTCCGCATGACCGGCGAGGATCCCCTGCGCGAGATGATCCAGCGTCCCCACGCCGCCGCTCGCGATCACCGGAATGCCGACCGCCTCCGCCACCGCACGCGTCAGCGCGAGGTCGAAGCCATCGCGCGTGCCGTCGCGATCCATGCTGGTGAGCAGGATTTCTCCGGCACCCAGCGCCTCGGCGCGCCGCGCCCAGTCGAGCGCGTCGATCCCGGTCGCCGTGCGCCCGCCGTGGGTGAACACCTCCCAGCGCGGCGCATCCCCGGCGACCACCTGCTTGGCATCGATCGCCACGACGATGCACTGCGAGCCCACCCGCGCGACCGCCTCGGCGATGAGCCCGGGATCGCGGATGGCCGCGGTGTTGATGCTGACCTTGTCGGCTCCGGCGTTGAGCAGCTTGCGCACATCCGGGACGCTGCGCACGCCCCCGCCCACCGTGAGCGGGATGAAGACCTGCTCCGCGACCTGCTCGACCACATGGATGATCGTCTCCCGTTCGTCGCTGCTCGCGGTGATGTCGAGGAAGGTCAGCTCGTCGGCGCCCTGCTCGTCGTAGCGCCGTGCGACCTCCACCGGATCGCCGGCATCACGCAGGCCGACGAAATTCACCCCCTTGACGACCCGGCCGGCCTTGACGTCCAGGCAGGGAATGATGCGTTTGGCGAGCATCGGGTCAGCCGGTGCGCGGCCGTCACTGCGCGCCCGCAGGCGCCTGCGCCGCGATCCGATCGAGCTCGGCCTGCGCCTTCCGGAAATCGAGCCTGTGCTCGTAGATCGCGCGCCCGGTGATCGCGGCGACGATGCCTTCGGACTCGACCGCGGCGAGCGCGCGGACGTCGCGGATGCTGGCGATGCCGCCGCTCGCGATGACCGGAACGCGCAGCGCGCGGGCGAGCTTGACGGTCGCCTCGATATTCACCCCGGTCATCATGCCGTCGCGGCCGATGTCGGTATAGATCACCGCCTCGGCCCCGTAGTCCTCGAACTTGCGCGCGAGATCGACCGCATCGTGCCCGGTCATCTTCGACCAGCCCTCCACCGCCACCCGGCCGTCGCGCGCATCGATGCCGACGATGATGTGACCCGGGAAGGCGCCGCACGCATCGTGCAGGAAGCCCGGCGTCTTGACCGCCGCGGTGCCGATGATGACGTAGGCCAGCCCGTCGTCGAGGTAGCGCTCGATGGTGTCGAGGTCGCGGATGCCGCCACCGAGCTGGACCGGGATCTCGTCGCCCACCTCCCGGATGATCGCCTTGATCGCCGCCTCGTTCCTCGGCTTGCCCGCGACCGCGCCGTTGAGATCGACCAGATGGAGCCGGCGCGCGCCCTGCTGCACCCAGTGGCGCGCGACCTGTGCCGGGTGCTCCGAGAAGATCGTCGCCTCGTCCATGTCGCCCTGCTTGAGACGGACGCAGTCACCGTCCTTGAGATCGATCGCGGGAATCAGCAGCATGGGGGTCAGCGGGAATGTGCGCCGATCACGGCTTCCAGCGCAGAAAGTTTTCGAGCAGCCTGAGGCCGGCCTGAGCGCTTTTTTCCGGGTGGAACTGGACGGCGAAGATATTAGCGTCCGCCACCGCGCTGGTAAAGCGGAATCCGTAATCGGTCGATCCCGCCACGATTCCCGGATCGGCGGCTTCGACATAGTAGCTATGGACGAAATAGAAGCGCGCACCGTCCTCGATTCCCTGCCACAGCGCGTGATCCCGCTCCTGCCGCACCCGGTTCCAGCCCATGTGGGGCACCTTGAGCCGGGTGCCGCCGGCGGCCACCATGCGCGTGGCGGGAAAGCGGCGCACCCGGCCGGCCAACAGGCCCAGGCCGGCGACATCGCCCTCGTCGCTGCCCTCGAAGAGCATCTGCAGGCCGATGCAGATGCCGAGGAAGGGCCTCGATCGGGTCGCATCGATCACCGCCTCGCGCAGGCCGCGCGCGTCGAGCTCGCGCATGCAATCGGGCATCGCCCCCTGCCCCGGCACGACGACGCGGGTGGCGCGCGCGATCTCGGCCGCCTCCGAGCTGACGATCACGTGCAGCCGTGGGGCGACGTGCTCGATCGCCTTGGCAACCGAGCGGAGGTTGCCCATGCCGTAATCGACGATCGCGACGGTATCCATGCGGCACCCGGGCCGTACTGCGCTGCGCTACAGGCTTCCCTTCGTCGAGGGCACGGCTCCCGCGGCGCGCGGATCCGGCTCCGCGGCCATGCGCAATGCCCGGCCGAACGCCTTGAACAGCGTCTCGCACTGATGGTGGGCGTTCGCCCCGCGCAGGTTGTCGATGTGCAGCGTCAGGCGCGCGTGATTGACCAGCCCCTGGAAGAATTCCTTCACCAGGTCCACGTCGAATTCACCGATCCGCGCGCGGCTGAAGCGGACCTCCCAGACCAGGCCAGGACGACCCGAGAAGTCGATCACCACCCGCGAGAGCGCCTCGTCGAGCGGCACATAGGCGTGGCCGTAGCGCCGGATGCCTGCGCGGTCGCCCACCGCCTGCGCGAGCGCCTGGCCGAAGGCGATGCCGATGTCCTCGACCGTGTGATGGGCATCGATGTGCAGATCGCCCTTGGCCTCGACCTCGAGGTCGATCATTCCGTGGCGCGCGACCTGGTCGAGCATGTGATCGAGGAAGGGTACGCCGCTCGCCAGCCGCGCCTGCCCGCGCCCGTCCAGATCCAGGCGCACGCGCACCTGCGTTTCCAGCGTGTTCCGTGTGATTTCAGCCTGCCGCATCAACGCGATCCGCACTCGATGGAGACATCGGGCGGCATGATAGCATCCTCTTTTTCCCGCCGTGCTCGCCCGCGCATCCCATGAACCGATACTGGAGCGACGTCGCCCGCCGGCTGACTCCCTACGTGCCTGGCGAGCAGCCGGTCGTGCCCGGCCTCGTCAAGTTGAACACCAACGAGAACCCCTACGGCCCCTCGCCGCGCGTGATCGAGGCGATCGCGCGCGAGGCGGGCGACGGCCTGAGGCTCTATCCGGATCCGGATGCGACGCGGCTGAAGGAGGCGATCGCTCGTTCTCACGGGCTCGAACCCGGCCAGGTGTTCGCGGGCAACGGCTCCGACGAGGTGCTCGCCCATGCCTTCCACGCCCTGCTGCTGCACGAGCGCCCGATCCTGATGCCGGACATCAGCTACAGCTTCTACCCGGTGTATTGCCGGCTCTACGGCATTGCGTTCGCCAGCGTTCCGCTCACCGCCGCGTTCGAGATCCGCGTCGACGATTACCTGCGTCCCAACGGCGGCATCGTGCTGGCGAATCCGAACGCGCCGACCGGCCGCGCGCTCGCGCTCCCGGAGATCGAACGGCTGGTGTCCGGGAATTCCGCCTCGGTGGTGGTGGTCGATGAGGCCTACGTGGATTTCGGCGCCGATTCCGCGGCCGGCCTCATCGCCCGCTTTCCCAACCTGCTGGTGGTCCGGACGCTCTCCAAGTCGCACTCGCTCGCCGGGCTGCGGGTCGGCTACGCGCTCGGGGACCCGGCGCTGATCGAGGCACTCGATCGGGTCAAGAACAGCTTCAACTCGTATCCCCTCGGCCGGCTGGCGATCGCCGGCGCGATCGCCGCACTCGAGGACCGCGAGCATTTCGAGAATACCCGGCGTCGCCTGATCGCGAACCGGGAGCGGCTGGTCGCCGAGCTGCGCGCGCTCGGCTTCGAGGTGCTGCCCTCGGCCGCCAACTTCGTGTTCGCCCGCCATCCGGGGCGGGATGCGGGAAGACTCGCCGCCGGGCTGCGCGCGCGCGCCGTCGTGGTCCGGCACTTCCGCCAGCCGCGCATCGAGCAGTTCCTGCGCATCAGCATCGGCAACGAGCAGCAGTGCGCTGCGCTCGTGCGTGCACTCACCGAACTGCTGGGCTGACCGGCGGCGCACGCAGGCGATATTCGGCGGCGCGCGCGTGCGCTTCCAGCCCTTCGCCGCGCGCCAGGGCGGACGCGATCCGGCCGAGCGCATCCGCACCCGCCGCAGAGACCTCGATGATCGAAGTGCGCTTCTGGAAATCGTAGACGCCGAGCGGCGAGGAGAAGCGCGCGCTGCGCGCGGTCGGCAGGACGTGGTTCGGCCCGGCGCAGTAATCTCCGATCGACTCCGAGCTGTAGCGACCAAGGAAGATGGCACCGGCGTTGTGGAGGCTGCCGAGAAGCGCGCCGGGATCGGCGAGGGCGAGCTCCAGGTGCTCGGGCGCGACGCGGTCGGCGATCGCACAGGCCTCGGCGAGATCGCGCACCTCGATGAGCGCGCCACGGCGCGCGAGCGAGGCCGCGATCACCTCCCTGCGCGACATTTCCGGGAGCAGCCGCTCGACCGAGGCACTCACCGCGTCGACGAATGCGCGCTTCGGGCACAGCAGGATGGACTGCGCCATCTCGTCGTGCTCGGCCTGCGCGAACAGATCCATCGCCACCCAGTCCGGCGGGGTGGAGCCGTCGGCGATGATGAGCACCTCCGAAGGGCCGGCCACCATGTCGATGCCCACGGTCCCGAAGACCATGCGCTTGGCGCACGCGACATAGGCGTTGCCGGGGCCGACGATCTTGTCCGCCTGCGGGACCGTCTGCGTGCCCCAGGCGAGCGCGGCGATCGCCTGCGCGCCGCCGACCGCGAACACGCGATCGACACCGGCGATGCAGGCGGCGGCGAGCACCAGCGGGTTGCGTTCCCCGTGCGGGGTGGGCACCACCATCACCAGCTCGGGCACCCCGGCAACCTTGGCCGGCAGCGCGTTCATCAGCACCGAGCTCGGATAGGACGCCTTGCCGCCCGGTACGTAGAGCCCGACGCGCTCGAGCGCGGTGACCTTCTGGCCCAGGCGCGTGCCGTCGGCCTCGACGTAGTCCCAGGACGCGGCACGCTGGCGTTCATGGTAGGCGCGGATACGACCGGCCGCCAGCTCCAGCGCCTCGCGTGCGGGCGCGGCGAGCGCATCGAGCGCCTCGCGCAGCCGTTCGCGCGGAATCTCGAGCTGCGCGACGCTGTCGGCGCGCAGACCGTCGAAGCGCTCCGTGTACTCCAGCACCGCGGCATCCCCGCGCACCCTCACATCGGCGAGGATCGCCGCCACGCACTCCTCGATTTCGCGATCCTCGCCACCCTCGCGCGAGAGCAGGGCGGCGAGCGCCTCCTCGAATCCCTCGTCCCGGGTCGTCAGCCTCCGCATCAGCGAAGTGCCCCCGCGAATGCATCGATCATCGGTTGCAGCACCTCGCGCCTGGTCTTGAGCGCAGCCTGATTGACGATCAGCCGCGCGCTGATCGGCAGGATTTCCTCGACCGCCACGAGCCGGTTCGCCCGCAGGGTGGCTCCCGAGGAGACCAGATCGACGATGGCATCCGCGAGCCCGGAGAGCGGCGCCAGTTCCATCGAGCCGTAGAGCTTGATGAGATCGACATACACGCCCTTGGCCGCGAAGTGCTCGCGCGCGATGCGCACGTACTTGGTCGCGACGCGCAGGCGCGCTCCCCTCCTGACTGCGGCCGCATAATCGAAGCCCTCCGGCACCGCGACCATCATCCGGCAGCGCGCGATCCCCAGATCGAGCGGCTGATACAACCCGGCGCTGCCGGCTTCGAGCAGCACATCCTTCCCGGCGATGCCCAGTTCGGCCGCGCCGTAGCGCACGTAGGTGGGCGTATCGGTCGCGCGCACGATCACCAGGCGCACGTCCGCGCGGTTGGTGGCGAGGATGAGGCTGCGCGAGCGCTCGGGGTCGCCCTGCGGGACGATGCCGGCCGCCGCGAGCAGCGGCAGGGTCTCGTCGAAGATGCGGCCCCTCGACAGGGCGAGAGTGATGCCGGACACGGGAATCGGCTCGATGCGAAGCCGCGAGTGTACCTCAGCGGCGGTGCTTCGCTTTCAGTGCACGCGCCGGATTCTGGCGCCGAGCTGCGAGAGTTTCTCCTCCACGCGCTCGTAGCCGCGATCGAGATGGTAGATGCGATCGACCGTGGTCTCGCCGTGCGCCACCAGGCCGGCGAGCACGAGGCAGGCGGAGGCGCGCAGGTCGGTCGCCATCACCACGGCACCCTGGAGCCGCGCCACGCCGCGCACCACCGCGGTGTTGCCGTCGATGCGGATGTCGGCGCCGAGCCGCTGCAGCTCCTGGGCGTGCATGTAGCGGTTCTCGAAGATCGTCTCGCGCACGACGCCGGTGCCCTCGGCCACCGCGTCGAGTGCCATGAACTGCGCCTGCATGTCGGTCGGGAATCCGGGGTAGGGCGCGGTGCGCAGGCTCACCGCGGCGAGCCGCGCCGGAGCCCTCAGGCGGATCGCGTGGCGCTCGCCGGCGATCTCGCAGCCCGCATCCATCAGCTTGTCGATCACGGCATCCAGGTCGCCCGGCGCGGCCGCGGTGAGCCGCACTTCCCCGCCGGTGATCGCCGCCGCGCACAGCAGCGTGCCGGCCTCGATGCGATCGGGCATGATGCGGTGCTCGGCCGCATGCAGCCGCTCGACCCCGCGGATGCGCACGACGTCGGTTCCGGCTCCCGAGACGTGGGCCCCCATGGCGTTGAGGCAGGCCGCGAGGTCGGCCACTTCCGGCTCGCGCGCGGCGTTCTCGATCACGGTCTCGCCCTCGGCGAGCGTGGCCGCCATCATCAGGTTCTCGGTTCCGGTGACGGTCACCAGATCGGTGAGGATGCGCGCGCCGCGCAGTCTGCGCGCCCTGGCCTGGATGGTGCCATGCTCGACCCGCAGCTCGGCTCCCATCGCCAGCAGTCCCTTGAGGTGCTGATCGATCGGCCGCGCCCCGATCGCGCAGCCGCCGGGCAGCGACACGCGCGCCTCCCCGCAGCGTGCGAGCAGCGGCCCGAGGGTCAGGATCGATGCCCGCATCGTCTTCACCCGCTCGTAGGGCGCTTCCGGCCGTTCGATGGCTGCGCAATCGAGCACCATCCGCGAGCCGTCGCGCTCGATGCGCACGCCCATCTCCGCGAGCAGCCGCGCCATGGTGGCGACGTCCTGGAGCCGCGGCACGTTGGCCAGCGCGAGCGGCTCCCCGGCGAGCAGCCCCGCGCACATGAGCGGGAGCGCCGCGTTCTTGGCGCCCGAGACGGCCACTTCGCCGGAAAGTCGCGCGCCGCCTTCGATGACCAGCCTATCCATGCGCTTCCCGCCATTCCTCGGGGGTGAGCGTGCGCATCGACAGCGCGTGGATTTCCCCGGCCATCCGGTCGCCCAGCGCCGAATAGACGCGCTGGTGCCGCTCGATGCGGCTCTTGCCGCTGAACTCGCCGCTCACGATCACGGCCTCGAAGTGATGGCCATCGCCCTCGACCTCGATGGAATCGCATTGCAGCCCTTCGGCGATGTAACGCCGGATGTCCTCTGCCGAAACCATTCCCCGTCTCCGGAAAAGTCAGGCGCGCAGTTTATAGCCTGTCCGGAGCAATTGCAGGGTGGCCGCGGCGAGCACGAGGAGGCAGCCCGACACGACGGCGAGGCTGAGCGCCGGGGAAACGTCGGAGACGCCGAGGAAGCCGTAGCGGAAGCCGTCGATCATGTAGAACACCGGGTTGTAATGCGAAAGATCGCGCCAGAACGGCGGCAGCGAGTGGATCGAGTAGAACACCCCCGACAGGAAGGTGAGCGGCAGGATCAGGAAGTTCTGAAAGGCGGCGAGCTCGTCGAACTTCTCGGCCCAGATTCCGGCGATGATGCCCAGCGTTCCGAGGATCGCGGCACCCAGCACTGCGAAGACGAGGATCCAGTGCGGCGCTGCCCAGGCGAGGTCGATCCACACCGAGGCGATCGCGAGCAGCGCCAGTCCGACCATGAGCCCGCGCACCACGGCGGCGAGCACATAGGCGGCGTACAGCTCGGCATGGCCGATCGGGGCGAGCAGCACGAACACGATGTTGCCGGTCACCTTCGACTGGATGAGCGACGAGGAGCTGTTGGCGAACGCGTTCTGGAGCACCGACATGATCGCCAGGCCGGGCACCAGGAATGCACTGTACGAAACCGCTGCATAGACCTGTATGTGCTCTTCGAGCACATGCGAGAAGATGAGCAGGTAGAGCGCCGAGGTCACCACCGGCGCTGCGACGGTCTGAAATCCGACCTTCCAGAAGCGCAGCAGCTCCTTGCGAAGCAGTGTGCGGAAACCCGTCGAGCAAATCATGCGCTTCGCATGACCTTGACGAAGACCCGCTCCAGGTCGGGCCGGCCGAGCTCGATGTCCTCGATCGCGGCGCCGGCCTCGCGCAGTCCGGTGAGCAGCGCCGCGAGCTCGTCGACCCCCTTCAGATCGATTGAAAGAAAGCCATCCGGCTCGCGGCTCGCTTTCCCCGCAAAGCCGGCGGGCAGGCATGCGCCGGCGCCGAGTTTCAGGCGCAGCCGGTGCGCCTCGAGCCGGCCGAGCAGGTTCGCCGTGCTGTCCAGGGCGACGATGCGCCCGGCCTTGAGCATGGCGATCCGTGTGCACAGGTTCTGCGCTTCCTCGAGATAGTGCGTCGTGAGCACGATGGTATGGCCGTCGCGGTTCAGGCTCTGGATGAACTCCCAGAGTTCGCGCCGCAGCTCCACATCTACGCCCGCGGTGGGCTCGTCGAGCACCACCACCGGCGGCCGGTGCACCAGCGCCTGGGCGACCAGCACGCGGCGCTTCATCCCGCCCGAGAGGCTGCGCATGTTGGCATCCGCCTTGGCGGTGAGGTCGAGGTGATGCAGCAGCGCGTCGATCCAGTCCTCGTTGCGGCGCAAACCGAAGTAGCCGGACTGGATCCGCAGGGTCTCGCGCACAGTGAAGAACGGATCGAAGACCAGTTCCTGCGGCACGACCCCGAGCAGCCGCCTCGCCTGCCGGTAGTCCGAAACAACGTCGTGGCCGAGGATGCGCGCGGTTCCGGAATCGGGCCGCACCAGACCCGCCAGCGCCGAAATCAGCGTCGTCTTGCCCGCACCGTTCGGCCCCAGCAGACCGAAGAACTCGCCCGCGTCGACGGTCAGGTCGATCGCGTCGAGCGCACGCACGCGGCCGAAGGACTTGGCGAGGCTCTGCACCTCGATCGCCGCGGGCATCGCTAGCCAAACACGCTACAGCGGGAGCAACTGGGCTACGCCATACAGGTCGGCGAGGCTGAGCAGGTTCTCGGGAGCATTGACGATGCGGACCCTGCGCCCCGCGCGAGCAGCCGCGCGGGTCCATCCGAACACGACCGCGAGTGCCGAGGAGTCGAGCTCGGCGATCTTGCCCAGATCGAAAACGGTCTCCTCGGCATCGAGCCGCGACTTGCCCTGCGCGAGCAGCGCCGAGGCATTCGCAAGAACCATCGGCTGCACCACTTCCAGCCGGTCTCCGGCGGCACGAATCATCAGCGCCGCGCGGACGAGAGCATCGCCGTTTCCAGGCTGCGGTTCTTCGCCTGCAGCGAGCGAATCAGGCCGTCGATGCCGCCGGAGCGCACTTCCTGCGCGAACGTGCTGCGGTAGTTGGTCACGAGACTCACGCCGCCGACGACGACGTCATAGACCTTCCAGCCCTCGGGCGTCTTCTCCAGGTTGTAGTCGATGGTCACCGGCTTGGCCCCGGGCTGCACGACCTGGCTGCGCACGACGACATCGGTCTCGCCCGCCTGCATGCGGAAGGGCTTGAACTCGACGCTCTGATTCTTGTAGGCGGTGAGCGCGTTCGAGTAGGTGCGCACCAGCAGGGTCCTGAATTCTGCCGTGAGCTGCCTGCGCTGCTCCGGCGTCGCGCTGCGCCATTCGCGCCCCATCGCGAGCGCGGTCATCGCCGTGAAGTCGAAATGGGGCAGGATCTTGGTCTCGACGAGATCGATCGCGCGCTTGTGCGAGCCGGCCTGCAGCTCGCGATCGGAGCGCACGATCGTCAGCACTTCGCTGGTCACGTTGCGCACCAGAGCGTCCGGTGCGAGATCCGCAGCCGTAGCGACGGCTGCGCCTCCCCAGGAAGCCTGCACCAGCAGGGTCAAAGCGAAAATCAGGGCTCTCATGACATGTGGTTCCCGTCGAAGTGGCACGCTCAGCGAGGCACCGGCGCATCCTGGCCTTCGACCGGAATTCCCGCCACCGGTTCGGCCTCCACCAGCAGGAGGTTCGTGCTCGCCCGCGCCGGATCGACGCCCGAGGCGATCCCGGTTCCTGCGGGCGCAGCGCCGAAGCGCTCGCGCGGCGGATTGCCGTCGTGAATCAGGCTGCGGCGCCGCTGCAGGTAGGCGTCGCGCACATAGGCGTACTTGTCGAGCGCCGCCTCCCGCACCACCCGGTCGACCGGCAGGAAGGCGGCGCGATCGGACACGAGCCGGCCCGCCACCAGCGAATTTCGCGTCGGCACGTGATCGAGCTGCCACACCGGGTCGAGGTAGCTGTCGAGCGCGAGCCCGAAGGTGTCGCGCACCGTGCGCGGCCCCAGCACCGGCAGCACCAGATAGGCGCCGTCGCCCGTTCCCCAGCGTCCAAGGGTCTGCCCGAAATCCTCCTCGTGCTTTTCCAGCCCCATTTCCGAAGCGACGTCGAACAGTCCGAGGATGCCGATCGTGGAATTGATCAGCACCCGGCCGAGGTCGGCTCCGGCCTCGCCGGGCTTGCCCTGCAGCAGATTGTTCACCGCGATCCAGAGATCGCCGACATTCGAGAACGCATTGGATACCCCGGTGCGCACCGGCAGCGGCGCGACCGTCTCGTAGGCCTGCGCGACCGGCCGGACGACCACCTTGTCGAGCCCTTCGTTGAAGCCGAACATGGCGCGGTTGAAGCCTTCGAGCGGATCGCGCGGATCGTTGCCCGTGCTCGCACACCCGCCCAAGGCCGCGGCAAGAATCGCGGCCGCCGCGAAAAAACGCCTGTCATTCCCCCATTTCATCGCATTCATCCTTTCCGCACCCAGCCTATTTTTTTTGCTCCGGCCCTTCGGCCGCCTTGTTGAACAGGAACTGCCCGATCAGCTTCTCCAGCACCACCGCCGACTGCGTCTTCTTGATGACATTTCCGGCTTCGAGCATCTTCGCATCGCCGCCCGGCTCCAGCGAGATGTACTGCTCGCCGAGCAGGCCCGAGGTGTTGATCGTGGCGAAGGTGTCGCGCGGGAAGCGGTAGCGTTCGTCCAGTGCGAGGGCCACCTCGGCAAAATACTCCGTCGGGTCGAAGCGGATCGATTCGATCCGTCCGACCACGACCCCGGCGCTCTTCACCGGGGCGCGCACCTTGAGCCCGCCAATGTTGTCGAAGCGGGCCTTCACGGTGTACGTGTCCGACATATTCACGGCACTCAGGTTGCCGACCTTGAGCGCGAGGAAGAGCAGCGCCGCGAACCCCGCGGCGACGAAGAAACCAACCCACAGATCGAGTGCGGAACGACTCATCAGGCACCTCGGAACATGAATGCAGTCAGCATGAAATCGAGCGCCAGGATGGCGAGCGACGAAGTCACCACGGTACGGGTGGTGGCGCCCGAGACCCCTTCGGCGGTCGGCGGCGCATCATAGCCTTCGAACACCGCGATCACCGATACCGCGACGCCGAACACGACGCTCTTGATGACGCCGTTCAGGATGTCCTCGCGGAAATCGACCGCGGACTGCATCTGGGACCAGAACTGGCCCTCGTCCACGCCGATCAGGACCACCCCGACCAGATAGCCGCCGAACACGCCCATCGCGGAGAACATCGCGGCGAGCAGCGGCATCGAGATCACGCCGCCCCAGAAGCGCGGCGCGACCACGCGCGCGATCGGGTTCACCGCCATCATCTCCATCGCCGAGAGCTGCTCGGTGGCCTTCATCAGCCCGATCTCGGCGGTGATCGCCGAGCCGGCGCGGCTGGCGAAGAGCAGCCCTGCCACCACCGGCCCGAGCTCGCGCACGAGCGACAGCGACACCAGCACCCCGAGCGCCTCCTCCGAGCCGTAGCGCTGCAGGGTGTCATAGCCCTGCAGGCCCAGCACCATCCCCACGAACAGCCCGGAGACCACGATGATGATGAGCGAGAGCACTCCGGTGAAGTAGATCTCCCGTACCACGAGCGGAAAGCGCCGCAGCGCGCTCCCCGACAGGGCCAGCGTGACGACGAAGAAGCGGGCGGCGAAGCCCAGTCGCCAGACGCCGTCATCGACCCGCCGGCCGAGGCTGCGGACGAGCTCAAGCACCGGCGCGCCCCAGGAGCTGCTCGCCGTAGGGCGCGGCGGGATAGTGGAAGGGCACCGGCCCATCGGGCTGCGCCCACACGAACTGATGCACCCAGGGATCGGCGGACTCCCGCATCTCCTGCGCCGTGCCCTCGGCCACGACCTTTCCGTCCGAGACGAAGTAGATGTAATCGACGATGTGCAGCGATTCCTGGACGTCGTGGGTGACGACGATCGAACAGGCACCGAGCGCATCGTTGAGCTTGCGGATGAGTTGCCCGACCACTCCGAGCGAGATCGGGTCGAGCCCCGCGAAGGGTTCGTCGTAGAGCATCAGCATGGGATCGAGCGCGATCGCGCGCGCGAGCGCCACCCGCCGCGCCATGCCGCCCGAGAGCTCCGCCGGCATCAGGTGCGCGGCGCCGCGCAGCCCCACCGCGTGCAGCTTCATGGTGACGAGATCCGCGATCAGCTCCTCCGGCAGGTCGGTGTGCTCGCGCATCTGGAAGGCGACGTTCTCGAACACCGACATGTCGGTAAAGAGCGCACCGAACTGGAACAGCATGCCCATGCGCCGGCGCAGCGCGTACAGCCCCTTGCGGTCGAGCTCATGCACCACCTGCCCGGCGACGCGAACCTCGCCCCGCGCCGGCTTGAGCTGGCCGCCGATCAGCCGCAGCAGCGTGGTCTTGCCGCAGCCGCTCCCGCCCATGATGGCGACCACCTTCCCGCGCGCGATCTCGATGTTGATCCCGCTGAGGACCGGCCTCTCGTCGTACGCGAAGTTGAGATCCGAAATGCTGACCAGCGATCGTTCCGACACGGTCGAATCCACCCGTTATTTGTTTTGAATTCTAACAGACCGGCCCGGTCTCCGCCCTCCGCGCCCGCCTGCGGTGCGGCCGGTTTCCTGCGTTATCATGACCCGCCCGATCCGTCCGGCCACTCCAGCCTTGTCCGAGAACGCGTCCGCGAGCCCACCCAGACCGTCCCTCGTCATCATCGACGACGACCCGCTGATCGTCGAGACGCTGCGCTACCTGCTCGGCACCGAATTCGCGATCACCACCGCAACCACCCGCCGCGAGTGCATCGAGCGCCTGCGCGCGGCGCCGGAGCCGCCTCGGCTCGCCCTGGTCGACCTCGGCCTGCCGCCGTGCCCGCACCGTCCCGACGAGGGTCTGGCACTGATCCCTGAACTCCTCGCCCATGCGCCCCAGATCCGCATCGTCGTGCTCTCGGGCCAGAACGACGAGGACAGCGCCCGCCGCGCACGGGCGCTCGGCGCCGTCGAATTCGTGGCCAAGCCGGCCGATCCCGGGCTGCTCTCCCGCCTGCTGCATCGTGTGCTCCAGTCTCCAGCGCCGCAGGCCGATCCCGCGCGGGTCACCGGATGCGACGCGCTGATCGGCGAGAGCGTGCCAATGCGCCAACTGCGCATCCAGCTCGCCCAGTACGCCGACTCCCCGTTTCCGGTGCTGATCGAAGGCGAATCGGGTACCGGCAAGGACATCGTCGCGCGCGGCTGCCTTCATCTTACGAGCGCGCGCCGCGACAAGCCCTATTTCGCTCTCAACTGCGCGGCGATTTCGCCGACCCTGGTCGAACCCACGCTGTTCGGCTACGCCAAAGGCGCCTTCACCGGCGCGTCGGCGGCGCGACCGGGCTATTTCGAGGATGCCGCCGATGGCACGTTGTTTCTGGACGAGATCGGCGAGCTGCCGCTGGAACTCCAGCCCAAGCTGCTGCGCGTGCTGGAAAACGGCGAGTACCAGCGCGTGGGAGAAACGCAACTGCGCACCGCGCGCGCCCGCGTGATCGCGGCCACCAACCGCGACCTGCGCAAGGAAGTGCGGGCCGGCCGCTTCCGCGCCGATCTCTATCACCGCCTGAGCGTCTTCACCGTCGACGTCCCGGCGCTCCGGGACATGGGCGAGGATCGTTTCCTGCTCCTGGACCATTACCGGCGGCTGTTCTCGCACGAAAGCGGCCGGGCCGGCTTCGAATTCGACCCGGAAACCTCCCGCATCTGGGCGCACTACCCCTTCCCCGGCAACGTGCGCGAGCTGCGCAACATCGTACTTCGGCTGCTCGCCGCTCACTCCGGAGAGCGTGTGGGCGCCGAGGCTCTGCGTGCCGAACTGGACTTCGAGGACGAGCCGCAGATCGAAGCCGTCGCCTCGAGCAGCGCCGCCGATCTCGCCGAGCTGGCGCAGACGCAGCTGCGGCGGGCGAGCCGCTTCAGCCTCGACCAGACGCTGGCCTCGTGGGAGCAGGCCTACATCGACGCCGCGCTCGCGCTCACCCACGGCAACGTCAGCCAGGCGGCCAGGCTGCTGGGCATCCATCGCACGACGCTGTACAACCGCATGGAAGCGCTCGCGCGCGACGGCGGGATGCGATAGCCGGACGCCGCGAAAATGTTTCTCGAACATTTCGGGCTGAGTGAGCCGCCCTTCCGGCTCACCCCCGACACCGGGCGGTTCTTCGCGGGCGCCAACCGCGGCAGGATGCTCGAAGCGCTGATCCATGCCATCCTCCATGGCGAAGGCATCGTGCGGGTGACGGGCGAGGTCGGCAGCGGCAAGACCATGCTGATGCGAATGCTGCTGGAGCGGCTGCCCGCCGAGGTCGAGACCGCATGCCTCGCGCATCCTGCCCTGTCACGCGAGGAGATGCTGTTCGCGCTCTCCGAGGAGCTCGGCGTGAGCGTGGCCTCGGAGCGGCCGGGAGCGCTGCTGCAAGCGCTCCAGCAGCGTCTGATCGACCTGCACGCGGTCGGGCGCCGGGCCGTCGTGCTGATCGACGAGGCCCACGCGATGCCGGCCGCGACGCTCGAAGAGATCCGTCTGCTCTCCAACCTCGAAACCCGCGACGCGAAGCTGCTCCAGATCGTGCTCTTCGGCCAGCCGGAACTCGACGACATGCTCGAAAGCGCGCGCATGCGCCAGCTCAGGGACCGGATCACGCACCACTTCAGGATCGAACCCCTCCGGCGCGAGGACGTCGCCGCCTACGTCGCCTTCCGCCTGCGCGCGGCCGGCTGCGCGAACGAGCGTCTGTTTTCGAAGGCGGCATTGCGGCGCATCGCTGCGGCTTCGGGTGGGCTCACGCGGCGTGTCAACGTGCTGGCCGACAAGGCGCTGCTCGCCGCCTTCGCCGCCGGCGAGCGCGAGGTCGGCGCCGCGCATGTCCGCCTCGCGGTGCGCGATTCGGGACTGGAGCACGCCGCTCGCTGGCAATGGGTTCTGGCCGCCGTGGCTGCCGTGGGCGTGCTTGCGGGCGCGGCCGCAGTTCTCTACCGGAACGGCCCCGACCCGCAGGCAAGCGAGCGCATCGCACCTGCCGCACCGCTTCGCTCCGGCCCGCCCGCTACACCCATGTCGACCGGATTGCCCGCAGCGCCCGCCGGCGGCGGCGGCGCACCGCAAGCAGCCAGGCCGATCGCGGAGTCGGGCAGCACTGCGCGAGTCGAGCCGCTGCCGGCCGCACAGCCCGTGACGGCGAAGACGCCCGGCCCGCGGACGGATGCACTCCTTGCACGAACCCGCGATCGCCTTGCGGCGAGCCCGACCGATCGCTGGGTCATCCAGCTCCTTTCGGCGCCGGCCGAAAACGCGGCCGAGCTCGATCGCTTCATCGCCGACGCGGCCCGGCTGGCCAGCGAGGACGCGCTGGGGATCTACCCGAGTGAAGTCGGCGGGGTTCCGAGACTCGCCGTGATCTACGGCGATTATCCCGATCTCGCCGCGGCCAGCGTGGCACTCGCGCAGCTGCCACCCGAACTGCGTGCGAACGGCGCCTTCCCGCGGGAGATCCGGCGCCCCGGCCGGAGCCGCGAAGACACTGCGAAATGAGCCGTTTTCGGCGGTCAAATCGTTGGGCTGCCGCCCGATGTCGGTGTGCTATCATCGAATCGCCCTACTTGCGTCGAAGGAACGAACGGCATCCATGACAAGCCGAACCTCGTTGCTGGTCGTCGCCCTGTGCGGCGCGCTCGGCGCGAGTTGTTCGAGCCTGCCCGTGCAGCAGCCCTCGCCCGGCCACATCCGCGGCGACGAGCTGCCCGCCCCCGCGGCGGGAATTCCAAAGCCGGTACGCCAGTCGGCCGCGCTGCCCAGGCCCCGGCCCGCGGCCAAAGCGGAAACCTACAGCGTGGTCGTGAATGAGGTGCCCGTGCACGAGCTGCTCTTCGCGCTGGCACGCGACGCGAAGCTCAATGTCGATATCCATCCGGGGATCACCGGCACGGTGACCCTGAATGCGGTCGACCAGACCCTTCCGCAGTTGCTCAACCGCATCGCCCGGCAGACGGACATGCGCTACGAGCTGGACGGCCCGAATCTGGCGGTGATGCCGGACACGCCTTTCCTGCGCACGTACCGGGTCGATTACGTCAATATGACGCGCGACATGAGCGGCACCGTGGCCGTCAACACGCAGATCAGCTCGGCGGCGGGCGGCGGTGCGGCAGGCGCGGTGGCGAGCGCGAACAGTTCCACCACCGAGGTCAAGAACCTCGCCCGCAACCGCTTCTGGGAATCGCTGGAAAAGAACATCAAGGATCTGCTGCGCGAGACCGACAAGATCCTGCCCGAGGGCTCCAGCGAGACGACGGTCGAGCGCTCGGACGTGCAGAGCACCACGGGCACCGGGGCAGCCGCGGCCGCGGCGCGCAAGTCGAACGCGGCACCGCCCACGCTCGCCACGAGCCCGAACCCCGCGACCCTGCAATCGGGGGCCACGACCGTGGTCAAGCGCACGACCTTCCGCGAGGCCGCCTCGGTCATCGCCCATCCGGAGACGGGCATCGTCACCGTGCGCGCGACCTCGCGCCAGCACGAGAAGGTGCAGGAGTTCCTCGACCAGGTGCTCGGCGCGGCGCGCCGCCAGGTGATGATCGAGGCGACCATCGCCGAGGTCCAGCTCTCGCAGAATTACCAGCAGGGCATCGACTGGCAATACCTGCGTAACCAGGGCAGCCAGGTGGCGATCGGACAGGGCGGCGCGACCCAGAGCGTCGGCCCGGGGGGCGCGTTCCAGACCATCACCTCCGCGCTCACGCCGGGGGTCGCGAACACGATCTTCACGGCTGCGTTCCGCAACGGCGGCTTCAGCGCGGCGATCCGGCTGCTGGAATCCTTCGGCACCGTCAAGGTCCTCTCCAGTCCCAAGCTCTCGGTGCTCAACAATCAGACCGCGATCCTCAAGGTCACCAACAGCGTCGTGTATTTCACCGTCAAGGCCGACACCACCACGACCCAGGGCGCGCAGACCACCGCCTTCACGACCACGCCGCAGTCGGTCTCGGTCGGGCTCGTGCTCAGCGTGACCCCGCAGATCAGCGCGCACGATGCGGTGCTGCTGAACGTGCGCCCGTCCATTTCGCGCATCACGGGTTTCAGACAGGACCCGAATCCGAACCTGAAGGCGACCGCGGGCGGAACGCTCCTCGACCTGAAGAACGAGGTGCCGGAGATCGAGACCCGGGAGATGGAGTCGATCATGCGCGTGTCCGACGGTGAGATCGCGGTGCTCGGCGGCCTGATGCAGGACGAGATCGACTACCGGAAGGACGCGGTGCCGGGGCTTGCCGACCTCCCCGCGATCGGCAAGCTGTTCAGCCACCGCAACGACACCAACACCAAGACCGAGCTGGTGGTATTCCTGCGCCCGGTGATCGTGCGCGAGGCCGACATCCGCGGCGATTTCCGCTCTTTGCGCGGTGCCCTGCCGGATGCCGCCTTCTTCCGCGACCGAAACGCGGAACGCGCCCGCAAGGGAGAGTGAGCGGTGAGCCTGCTGATGGACGCGCTCAGGCGCGCCGAGCAGACCCGGCGCGGGGTGACCGATGGCGCGCCGCCGGCCGCGGCCGAGCACGCCTCCGTTCCGCCCGAGCCACCTCCTGACGCGGGTGCGCTTCCCGGACCGGAGCCGCGCCTCGAGCTGATCGAGGAGCCGGCGGAGCCCGTCCGGCGCCGCGCCCGTGAAGCCGCGCCGCAAGACGAACCCTACGCGCTGAGCCGCGAGGCGGCGCGCAGGCTGTTCGAGGCCAAGCCGGCTGCGCCGCGCCATGGGCTTCAGCTCGCGCTGGCGCTCGCCGGGCTCGCCGCCGCCGGGTCGCTCGCGGGCTACGTCTGGCTGGAGACACGTCCGAGCTCGGGGATCGGTCTGCCACAGGCGCTGCGCCCGCAGCCCATCCCCGCAAGGCTCGCCTCGCCTGCCGCCGCGAGCGCGCCCGCTGCGCCCGCCGTGGCGGCGGCACCTGCCGCCCCTGCACCCGAGACCCCGCGTCCGAGCCCGGCGGCAGGCGCGCAGCCCGTGGCCGTGGCAGCGCCCGCGCGCATGGCGCACCCCGAGTCGCCGCCCGCCGTTGCGCCATCCCCACCCGCCCGCGCGGCGGAACGCCCGGCGCCTGCGGCCCGGATCGCGATCCGGCTGACCCGCAGCGAGCCGCGTGTTCACCCCGATCTCGCGCGGGCGCATCTGCTTCACGACGCGGGCGACCTCGATGGCGCAGGCGCCGCCTACGAGCGCGTGCTCGATGGCGAACCGAAAAATACGGATGCGCTGCGCGGGCTCGCCGCGCTCGCGCTGCGGCGCGACGACGCCCAAGCCGCGCAGGACTACTACCTGCGCGCACTCGAGGCCGACCCCAGGGACGCGGCCGCGGCCGCGGCGCTCATCGGGCTGCGCGGCGAGGCCGACCCGGTGCGCTCGGAGAGCCGGCTGAAGACGCTGATCGCGGCCGCGCCGCACGAGCCGGCCGCGCACCTCGCCCTCGGCAACCTATATGCGGCGCAGAATCGCTGGCACGAGGCCCAGCAGTCTTACTTCAACGCCCATGCCGCCGAGCCGTCCAATCCCGACTACCGCTACAACCTCGCGGTCAGCCTGGATCATCTGCGCCAGATTCCGGCCGCGATCCGCTACTATCGCGGCGCGCTCGAAGCTGCCGCCGCGGCTCCGGCCGGGTTCGACCGCAGCCGGGTCGAAGCCAGGTTGCGCGAGCTCGAACCCTGATCGCGGCCGGGACCCGCCGATGAACAGGCCAACGGACAAGCACCGCCAGCTCGGCCAGATCCTGCTCGCCCAGGGCGTGATCTCCGAGGACCAGTTGCGCATCGCGCTGCTCGAGCAGATGAAGAACAGCCAGGCGCTGGGCAAGCTCCTGGTCTCGCTGGGCTTCTTGTCCGAGGCGACGCTGCGCGATGCGCTCGGCAAGGCGCTGGGCAAGCGCAGCGTCGATCTGTCGAATGCGGTGATCGACGCGCAGGCGCTGCGGATGGTGCCGCGCGAGCTGGCCAAGCGGCACCGCATCCTGCCGCTCGACTGGGACGCGGAGGCGAACCGGCTCACGCTGGCCACCGCCGATGTCAATGACATCGTCGGGGTCGACAAGATCCGCGCGCTGCTGCCGGATGCGGTCGGGATCGAGACCGTGATCGCAGGCGAGTCGGAGATCCTGCGCGCGGTCGACCAGTACTACGGACACGAACTGTCGATCGACGGCATCCTCAACGAGATCGAGACCGGCGAGATCGACTACCGCTCGATCGCCGCCTCGACCGACGAATACAGCCAGCCGGTCGTGCGCCTGATCAACGCGCTCATCACCGATGCCGTCAAGCGCGAGGCCTCCGACCTGCACTTCGAGCCGGAGGCCAGCTTCCTGCGCATCCGCTACCGGATCGACGGCATCCTTCGCCAGATCCGCGCACTGCACAAGTCCTACTGGCCGGCGATGGCGGTGCGCATCAAGGTGATCAGCGGAATGAACATCGCCGAGACCCGCGCCCCGCAGGACGGACGCATCTCGCTCAACGTCAGCGGACGTCCGATCGACTTCCGCGTTTCCTCGCAGCCGACGGTGCACGGCGAGAACATCGTGCTGCGCGTCCTCGACCGCCAGAAGGGCCTGATGCCGCTCGAGCGGCTGGGGCTCGACGAGGACCAGCTCGACCGCCTGCGGCTGATGATCGCGCGTCCGGAAGGGCTGATCCTCGCGACCGGCCCGACCGGCAGCGGCAAGACCACCACGCTGTACTCGATCCTGAACCAGATCAACTCCGAGGCGATCAACGTGATGACCCTGGAGGATCCGGTCGAGTACCCGCTCGGCATGATCCGCCAGACCTCGATCGCGGACGCGCTCAAGCTCGATTTCGCGAACGGCGTGCGCTCGATGATGCGCCAGGATCCCGACGTCATCCTGGTCGGCGAGATCCGCGACGCCGAGACCGCCGAGATGGCGTTCCGGGCGGCGATGACCGGACACCAGGTCTATTCGACGCTGCATACCAACTCCGCGCTCGGTGCCCTGCCCCGGCTCGCCGACATCGGAATCCTCGCCGACATCATGGCCGGCAACATCATCGGCGTGATCGCGCAGCGGCTGGTGCGCAAGCTGTGCGTGCACTGCCGCCAGCCCTACCGCGCGGAGCCGCACGAGATGCGGCTGCTCGGCGCCGGCGCCGGAGCGCCCGCGCCCGTCCTCTACCGCGCGGTGGGCTGCGAGGCCTGCGAGTATCAGGGCTACCGGGGGCGCCAGGCGCTGATGGAAATCCTGCGCATGGACGACGAGCTCGACGAGCTCGTCGCGCGCCGCGCCACCCTGCGCGAGCTGGGAGCCGCGGCCCTGCGCAAGGGCTTCCGCCCGCTTGCCGACGACGGGCTGCGCCGGGTGCTCGACGGCACCACTTCCCTCGACGAACTCGCGCGCGTCGTCGATCTCACCGGCCGCATGGCGTAGCGGCCCGCGCACACCGGGTCGGAGCAGCCGTGGCCGCATATCGCTACCGGGCAATGAATCCGCGCGGCCGGGTCGTGTCCGGCCAGATCGAGGCGATCAACCTCGTCGACCTCGAAATGCGCCTGCGGCGCATGGATCTCGATTTCATCAACGGTTCGCCCCGCTCCGGGAGGCAGTGGAGCCCCGCGGGCGACGTCTCGCGGCGCGAGCGGATCAATTTCTGCTTCCATCTCGAGCAGCTCCTGCGTGCCGGCGTGCCGATCCTCGAAGGGCTCGGCGACCTGCGCGATTCGATCACCGACCCGCGCTTCCGGGCCATCGTGGCCGGCCTGATCGAGAGCATCGAGGGCGGCCGCACGCTCTCGCAGGCCATGGCCGCGCACCCGGAGGCCTTCGGCCGCGTCTTCGTCAGCCTGGTTCGCGCGGGCGAGGACACCGGACGATTGCCGGAAGTGCTGCACAACCTTTCGGAGTCGCTCAAGTGGGAGGACGAGCTCGCCTCCCACACCCGCAAACTGGTGATCTATCCGGCCATCGTCGCCACCATCGTGCTGGTGGTCACCGGCTTCATGATGATCTACCTGGTGCCGCAGATGGCAAGCTTCTTCCAGATGACCGGCAACCGGCTGCCCGCGCAGACCGTGCTGCTGATCGCCGTCTCCAGGCTGTTCGTGGGCTACTGGTGGGCGCTCGCCGGCGTCCCCGTGGCGGCGCTGCTCGCGCTGCGCGTGCTGGTGCGCAGCCGCCCGTCCGCACGCTACCGGTTCGATGCGCTCAAGCTCGCGGTTCCGGTCGCGGGCGCAATCCTGCGCAAGATCGTGCTGGCGCGGGTGGCCGGCGTGCTCGCCATGATGTATTCGTCCGGGATACCGCTGATCGACGCAGTGCGCGCGACCTCCGAGGTTGCCGGCAACAGCGTGATCCGCACCGGCCTGCTGCGCGCCGGCGAGCTGATGTCGGAGGGCCAGAACGTCACCGCGGCGTTCGAAGCGACCGGCCTGTTTCCGCCGCTGGTGCTGCGCATGCTGCGCGTGGGCCAGAGCACCGCGGCGCTCGACACCGCGCTCGCCAACGTCAGCTACTTCTACAACCGCGACGTGCGCGAGGCGATTGAGAAGCTGCAGGCGGTGGTCGAGCCCGCGCTCACCCTCGTGCTGGGAATGCTGCTGCTGTGGGTGATGCTCGCCGTGCTGGGGCCGATCTATGACATCATCGCCCGGCTCAAGTTCTGATCGGCCATGAGCGGATTGCGCCTGCTCCATCTCGACGCCTTTCGGCTCACCGCCTACCGCTGGTCGGGCGCGCAGCCGATCGAGGAAGACCGGTTCCGCAACGACGCCGGCGGCCATGAGGCCTTTCTCGCCTACCTGCTCGATCACCCCCGGAGCCTGTACCGGATGCTGGCCGACATCCAGGACGAGGGTTTCGGCTTCGAGTCCATTCCTTATGTGACCGGCGCCGATCGCAAGGCCCTGCTCTCGCGCAAGCTCAATCAGCATTTCCTCGGCACCCCGTACGCCTGCGCGATCTCCCACGGCCGGGAGCCGAGCGGGCGGCGCGACGAGCGGGTGCTGCTGGCTGCGCTCACGCGTCCCCAGGTCTTCGCCCCCTGGCTCGCGCTGATGCGCAGCGCCGAGATCCAGCTCGCCGGAATCCACTCCGCACCACAGGCCTGCCAGAGTTTGGTCGAGCGAATCGCACCGGCGCACCGCGAGCACCTGCTGCTCGTCACGAGCGGCGCGGCGGGCGTGCGGCAGACCTACTTCGCCGGCGGCATCCTGCGCTTCAGCCGCCTTTCTGCAGCGACCGAGGTATCGATGGAAGAGCGTGCGCGGATCTGCGCCCAGGAGCCCGCCAAGCTCTACCAATACCTGGTGAGCCAGCGCATCCTGCCGCGTGACACCCGGCTGCCGACGCTGGTGCTGTGCGGACCGCCGGAGCACGCGGCGCTGGCGCAAGCCTGCCGGAGCACGAACGAGATCGCCTTCGAGTTCGCCGACCTCGGTACGGCCGAGGCCGCCTGCGGAATGAAGCCGGCCGGCGAGGGCTCCTCCGCAGACAGGCTGCTGCTGCATCTGATCGCGAGGAAGCCTCCGAAGGCCCAGTTCGCGGGCCAGCCCGAGCGGCATCTGTACGCGATCGGACGGCTGCGCTTCGCGATCCTCGCGGCCGCGGCGGTGGTGTTCGCCGGTTGCCTGCTTTCGTCGGCAAGACATCTGTACGAAGCCCGGTCGGTGCGCGCCCAGACGAACGCGCTCGCGGCTGCCGCGGACGAGGATGCCCGGCGCTATGACGAAATCATGAACGGCCTGCCGCCGATGCCGGCGCCGCCGGAGATCGTTCGCCAGGTCGTCGGACGCTACGAGGCGATCGAGCGCCGCTCGGAGCCAATCGAGCCGATGCTGCGGGACATCAGCCGCGCCCTGGAAGCCTGGCGCGAAGTCGAGCTGGAACGCCTCGACTGGCAGCTCACGCAGCATCCCGGCGAGGCCGGTGAGGCGCTCCGTCCTGCCCAGTCGCAGGGCGCGGCCGAGGGGATGTACGCGGTCGCGCTGGTGTCGGCCGTGCTCCCGCGACTGCCACCCGGAGAGCAGCGCCGCGTGATCGAGTCGATCGAGGGATTCGCGGCCGCGATCGCGGTGCGCCCGGAGATCGTGGTTCGCATCCTCAAACAGCCGTTCGACCTCGACCCCGGGCGCGCGCTGCGTGGCGGCACCGAGGACACCGCGGCGGCGCCCGCCCGCTTCGTGCTGCGGGTGAGCCGCCCGGTGAACGGCACCGTCCCGCCCGAGTCGGGCGGGGAGAGCCGGCGATGAGACTCTCGCGCGAAGACTTGCTGCGGCTGCGGGCAGCCGTCGTGGCCTCGATCAGCCTGATCGTGGCCGGCGCCTCCCTGGTGATGCTCACCGGCCGCTGGCATCAGGCCGAAGAGGACCTCGCGCGCCGCGCACTGACCGCGCGCGAGGACATGCGATCGAAGCTGGTGCGCGTGCGCTCCGGGCAGGACGAACTGCACCGAGCCATCGAGCGCTTCCGCGCGCTCGCGGCGGCCGGCGTGATCGGCGAGGAACGCCGGCTCGCGTGGAGCGAGCGGGTCAAGGCGATCGAGGTCTCCCGCGGGCTCGCGCCGGTGCGCTTCGAGATGGCGCCGCGCCGGCCGCTCGACCCGGCGATCGCTCCCGGCACCAGCGGCAACTTCGAGTTCCTCGCGAGCAGCATGCGCCTGGAGATGGTGCCGCTGCACGAAGGCGAGCTGCTCGGTCTGCTCGACGATCTGCACCGCTCTCCGGGTGCCTTCGTGCGTCCGCGCCAGTGCTCGATCGAGCGGCTGGCGGCGGCCGGCGAGGGCGGCGGGCTGAAAGCGCTGTGCATGATCGACTGGATCACGCTGCGGGAGAAACGATCGTGAGCGCTGCCCGGTCCGACCGCCCGCGGCGCCTCGCGCGGTTGGCCGCCGGATGCGCTGCACTCGGGGTGCTGCTTTTCGCCCGAGCGCTCGCCGCCGAGCCCTTGGGGCGGCTGTTCTTCACCCCGCAGGAGCGCGCGCAGCTCGAGCAGCAGCGGCATGCGCCGAAATCGCGAGAGCAGGCCGCCGGGAGCGAATCCGTCAGCGTTTCGGGCGTGGTGGTGCGCGGCGGGGGTCGCGCCGTCGTATGGCTGAACGGCAAGCCGGTCGACGCCCAGGGCGGCGCCCCCGCCGCGCGTGTGCAGCGCGACGCTCCCGCGAGCATGGATCTCCGGTCGCAGGCCGGCCGGCAGGTGCGGGCGAAGGTCGGGGAAACCGTCGATCTCGCCACCGGAGTCAGGCGCAGCGGCATCGGGGGCGGGCGGATCGAGGTCTCGCCAGCCCCAGGGGCGAAATGAAGCCGGCGCGGCATGCGTTGCGAGGCGGCCCCGGCATCCGACAGCGCGGGGCGGTGCTACTCGTTCTGCTGGTGCTGTTCGTCGCCGCCGGTGCCTATGCACTCACCTCGCGACTCAACGCGGCACAGCCACAGCTCGGCCGCGACCGCAGCACCGCGGCCTCGCTTGCGCTCGCGCGCGAGGCCCTGATCGGGCGGGCCGTGAGCGACGACAACCGGCCGGGCAGCCTCCCCTGCCCCGATACGGATGATGACGGCATCGCGAACACGGTGGGCGGCAACTGCACGGCTTCCTACATCGGTCGCCTGCCGTGGAAGACGCTGGGGCTGCCGGATCTGCGCGACGGATCCGGCGAGCGGCTCTGGTATGTCCTCTCGCCCGCTTTCCGCGACAACCCGGCCGCGCAGCCGATCAACAGTGACACCCACAGCTCGCTGACGCTCGACGGCGCGGGCGAGATCGCGGCGATCGTGTTCGCGCCCGGTCCGGCGCTCGCCGCGCAGGCCGGAAGGCCGCGAAACAATGTCGCCGATTACCTCGATGGCAGCAACGCCGACGGAAACGATGCCTACGCCTCCGGGCCGCCCGCAGGGACGTTCAACGACCGCGCGCTGCCGCTGCGGCGAACCGAACTGATGCGCGCGGTAGTCTCTCGCGCGGCCGCGGAAGCGCTGAAGTGCCTGCACGAGTTCGCCATGGCCCACGCCGGGCGCTACCCCTGGGCCGCGGGAGTGGGCGCGTCGGCCGCCGGAGACTACGCCGACATTGCGGGCAACCGCTACGGCAGGCTGCCCGAGGATCTGGCGAACACCGCGGCTTCGCTGGCCGAACCGGCGAGCACCTGGCCGCCGGGTTGCCCGGTCGGGGACGCCTCGTCCTGGTGGACGAGAAACGCATGGCGCGAGCTGGTGTTCTTCGCGATCGCCCCCGAGTTCGCGCCCGACGCTCCGCCCTGCCCAGGCTGTCCCGGCACCCTGGTGATCCGCAATGCCACGACCACCGCCCGGGTCGCGGTAATCGTCGCCTCCGAATCGCTGCCTGGCCAGAGCCGTACATCGACTGCGGAGAAGAGCAACCCGTCCAACTATCTGGAATCGGAGAACGCGACGTTCACCGACGGAATCCTCGAACGCGGCATGCCCGGACCGAATTTCAATGACGTCGTCGCGTTCGAATAGACGGCTCCCGCCCGGCCGCTCGGGCGGGTTTTCGCTCGCGGAACTCGCCATCGTGCTGCTGGTGGTGAGCGTGCTGCTCGGGGGGCTGCTGATGCCGCTCTCCGCCCAGATCGAAAGCCGCAACATCGAGGAGACGCGCCACAGGCTCGACGAGATCCGCGAGGCGCTGCTGGGCTACGCCGCGGCCAACGGGCGGCTGCCCTGCCCGGCCACGGCCGCGAGCAACGGCGCGGAGGACCCGGCCGGCGGCGGCGACTGTGCAGTCGCGTATGCCGGTTTCGTGCCGGGCAAGACCCTCGGCATCGTGACGCTCGATGCGGGCGGCTACGCGCTGGATGCATGGGGCAACCGCATCGGCTATGCGGTGGCGCGACAGGGTAGCCCCAATGCGTACACGACGCAGGGCGGCATGCGCACTCTGGGGATGGCGTCGCTCGCGCCGGATCTGCGCGTGTGCGCCGATGCCACCCTGCTGTTCCCAGCCGGCGCCCCGAACAAATGCGCGCAGGACGAGGGAACGCAAGCGACCAAGGTGCTCACCAACGACGCCGTGGCAGTGCTCGTGTCGTTCGGCAGGAACGGGGCAACCTCCCCCTCCGACCCGGACGAAGTTGCCAACGCCAACGATGACCGGGTGTTCGTTTTTCATCCGCGCGCCGCGGACGAGGCGAGCCGCGGCAGGTTCGACGACGAGATCACCTGGCTGTCGCGATTCACGCTGTTCAGCCGCATGATCTCGGCCGGCCAGCTTCCGTGAGTTACGCGACAGTCATGTTGACCGCCGCCGCGCCTCCTGCGAGACTCGGCATCGCCCGCCGGACCCGCGCCGGCCTGCCCCGCCCCCCCGGCCTGTGCTGGAGCCACCGGTGACGGATTCCGATTCCAGTTTCTTCCATCGTCTCCGAACCGCGGGCATCACGGAGCACGACAGCGAAGACGAGCGCCTGAACAAGACGCTGCTGGTGTTCGCCACCGGGCTCGTCACGCTCGCTTCCACGCTCTGGCTGGCGATCTACTGGAGCCTCGGCCTGCGCCTGTCGGCGAGCCTGCCGCTCGCCTTCGGCGCGACGCTCACGGCCAACCTGCTGCTGTACGCGCACACCGGCAACTTCCGCCTGTTCCGCCTCTCGCAGCTCGCGCTCTTCCTGTTCTTCCCGTTCATCGCGCAATGGAGCCTCGGCAACTTCCTGAGCGCGAGCGGCATCCTCCTGTGGGGGCTGCTGGCACCGGTCGGGGCCATCCTGTTCCTGGGGGTACGCGAGTCCGCACCCTGGTTCGCGGCCTATGTGGCCCTGATCGCCCTGAGCGGTTTCTTCGACTGGTCGCTCGCCGATACGGCCTCGCGTGCGGCGGTCGCGATTCCGCTGCGCACGAGCATGGTGTTCTTCGCCCTGAATTTCACCGCGGTGTCGACCATCGTCTATCTGCTGCTGCGCTTCTCGACCCGCGAGAAGGAAACCGCCCGCGCGAGGCTCACCGAGGCGCACGCGCTGCTGCGCGCGGAGCAGGAGCGCGCTGAACGGCTGCTGCTCAATATCCTGCCCGGACCGATCGCGGAGCGGCTCAAGCGAAACGAGGAGGCGATCGCCGACGGCTTCGCCGATGTCACGGTGATGTTCGTGGATATCGTCGATTTCACCCACGTTGCGGAAGGGATGTCGCCCAACCAGGTGTTCTCGATGCTCAACCGCGTGTTCTCCTCGTTCGACGATCTTGCCGAACGCTTCGGACTGGACAAGATCAAGACCATCGGCGACGCCTACATGGTGGCGGGCGGGCTCGATCGGCGCAATCCCGACTACTGCGCATCGATCGCCGAGATGGCGCTGGCGATGCGCGAGCTGCTGCGCCGCGACCGCGTGGTGAATTCCGCCGGGCTCGAGATCCGCATCGGCATCGGCACCGGCCCGGTGGTGGCGGGCGTGGTCGGCAAGAAGAAGTTCATCTACGACCTGTGGGGCGACACCGTCAATATCGCGAGCCGCATCACCTCGGAAGGCGTGCCCGGAATGATCCAGGTCGACACCACCACCTACCGGCGCCTGCGTGAGCGCTTCCAGTTCCACGAGCCGCAGACGCTCTACCTCAAGGGCAAGGGGGACACCACCGTGTATCGGATGATCGGCAAGAAAACGCAGGCGGCCGCCCAATGAAGCTTCAGGTTGCGGCTGCTTCCTTCTCCGGTCTTCCGAGATCCGGGTTCGGGGCGAGGCGGAAGCAGACGCGGCCGGGGCGGTTTTCGGCGAGCGTGAGCTCCCAGCCGAGCGAGCGCGCGCGGCGCGAGGATTGGTACAAACCGATCCCCAGGCCGGTTGCCGAAGGCACGGCGCCCTCGAACAAGGTGCGGGCAAGAGCGGCCGGCAGCGGCTCGCCCGAATCGGCAACGCTCAGGGCAATGCCTCCGGCGTGTTCGAGGGTGACGCTCACCGCTGCCGGACCGCCTGCGTGGCGTTTGTCCAGCGCGTTGCGGATCAGGTTGTCGGCTACGCCCGAGAACAGGTCACCAGGGATGCGGCTGGCGGGCAGAGGGAGCGCCGCGACGAAGGCGACGCCCTGACCCGCGTAGCGCTCGCGAAAGCCGGCCCACCATTCGCCCAGATCCTGCTTCGCGACGAGGTCGGGCTCGGGCCGCTGCAATCGGGCGAGCGTCTCCTGCAGCCGCCGGCTGATCTCGGGCAACTGGTGCGCGAGCAATTGCCTGAATTCTGGCGTTGCGGTCGCATCCTCGCGCGCGGCGGCGAAGCACAGCGCATTGAGCGATTGCAGCAGGTTCTTGATGTCGTGGGTCAGCCGTGCGCCAGTCTCATAGACCGCGCGCAGGTAAGCCATCTGCTCGAGCTGGCCGCCCCATCGCTTGGCCAGATGGAACTCGTTCAGGATCTGCACCATCAGGTCGACATGCCACACGAATGCCGGCGACAGGGCCCGGCGGCTCGCCAGTTCGAGCTCGATGTCGCCGTGGCGGAAAACCTGCCGCAATCCGTCTCTCGCTCCGAACTCGCCGCTGGCGCCGGGCGCCGACCAGCGCCCGCCGCGGATTCCCGGCAGCGCCATGAACTGTGCGAGTGCCGCGGACGCGAAGCGCTGCGCATCCGGCTCGCGCCGCGCAGCCTCGGTCAGGCCCTCGAGCCAGTCCTCGAACGGCACGCCGGCACTCAGCACGTGGCGCGAGAAAAGCAGGCCCAGCCCGGCGAAGTTCAGCCTCGGATTCCAGACCCAGCCGAGCACGAGCAGCACCGCCGCGACCGTGGCGAGCGCCAGCAGCAGCGACTCGAAATACCCGTGCCCGGCGAGCAGCATGAGCGCGAGACTGCCCAGCACCAGCACCGCCAGCAGCAGGACCACGAACGCGGAGTACATCAGGTCGATGAGATCGAAACGCTCCCCCGTTTCCTCCCCGCGCGGAAGAAGGATCATCGCCACCAGCAGCGTTGGCAGCGCGTAGTGTGCGACCGGCCGCAAGGCGCCCAGATCGACCGGCTGCGGCAGAATTTCCGGAGTGACCAGCACCAGCAGTTCGGTGACGAGGTCCCCGAGCGCGAGCAGGTAGAAAAGCCGTGTCGGCAGGTGGTCGGAGAAGAACACCCGCCCGCCCAGGATCCCGGCGAGCAGGATGATCCAGGCGAGGAGCACGGGCGCCGCCGCCCAGACCGCCACGGCAGCGCAGCCGGCGACGAGTGCCGCCAGCCCCGTCCAGCCGAGCCGGGTCTCGGCGTGGATCAGCGGCTGCCAGAGCAGGAACAGACCGAGATGCCCGATCAGCAGCACCCGCCCCACCGTGCTTGCGGCTCCCTGCACCACGACGGCATGGAGGAGCGCGAGCATCGCCTCCAGCACCCAGCGGCGGTGGCGCACCGCCATGGCCGAGAGCCGGGCGAGCCGGGCGCGCGCCCGACCGTCCGGCGGGTTGGCGAACCGGGCTTCCTGCGGCATCCTCATCCCTCCCGAGCGGGATTCTATCTTCCGCCGCGCCGGCCCGTGCGCGCGTACGGCACGTCCGGCCATGCGATTGGCATCGGGAAGGTGCCGGTTCGCACCTCCGGCGCGTCGAGGCCGACCGGAGAAGGTTGCAATTTCGATATGATTCTTGCTTAATGCGCGACGAGCGGTTTGCCGCGATCGCCCGAGAGAGCGCGGACGCGGCAGCCGGGAACGGAGGCGAGCCATGAACAGGTGGGGTGCGGGCGCTGTCGCGGCACTGATGCTCTCGGCGGGCGCCGGATCGGCGGCGGCCACGCAGGTCTTCACGAACGAGGACGACTGGCGCGCGGCGGTGGGGAGCGGCTTCGGGATCGAGACCTTCGAGACCTACGCCTCTGGCATTTCCCTCACCGCGCTCGATTCGCTGGGCATCGCTTTCGGCAAGCTGACGAGTTCCGATACCAGTTTCCCGACGGTCAGAAGCCAGGCGACGGAAGCCGGGGGCCTGTGCCGCTCCTGCCCGATGGTGCTCGTCAATGACGACGACCTCGCGGCGCCGGGCAAGGGCGCGATCGTCATCCTTCCGGCGCGATCGAATCTGACCCTCAAAGGGGTCGGGTACTGGAACTCGGGCGGATCCGACGTGACCCGGCTCACCCTGTTCGACGCGGACGGTGCGGAGGTCGCGCACGCGGACAGCCCCGGCACCCTCGAATTCCTCGGCATCGCGAACCCGGCCCGTCCGGTCGTGCGGGCCGAGATCGCGGCGATCGCGCCGCCCTCCGGCTCGCCGGACTTCTACTTCACCATCGACGACCTGCAGATCGCGGCGATCCCCGAACCGCATGCCTATGCGCTTTGGATGGCAGGCCTGGCAGCGCTCGCCGCGAGCGCGGCGGGACGACGCCGCCGCGAGGGCACGCGCGGCCGGCGAGTGTCCACCCTCTGACGAATGCGTCGGAATCGGGACAGCCCGGCCGGCGTTTCGACGCCCGGACAGCCCCGCCGGCGGCTGGCACCGAAATTGCTTGCGGTGGAATCGAAGAAAACACGGAGGCATGCGGACATGAAGCGTCAGAGCGGATTCACGCTGGTGGAAATCGCGATCGTGCTGGTCATCATCGGCCTGCTGCTGGGAGGAATCCTCAAGGGCCAGGAGCTGATCGTGCAGGCGCGCATCAAGAACGTCGTGAACGACATGAACGGGATCTCCGCTGCGGTCTATTCTTACCAGGACCGGTACCGCGCGATTCCGGGCGACGACAAGGGCGCGTGCTCGCGCTGGAACAACCAGACCTATGCGGGCGACGGCAACGGCGCGGTCGATCCGGCGAGTGCGGCGGCCGCGCCGTGCGGGAGCTTCTCCCTGTCGCCGCTTCCGAAGGAGAACACGCTCTTCTGGCAGCACCTGCGGCTGTCCGGGCTGATCGGCGGGGATGCATCGAACGCGGACGAGCCCCTGAACGCCGTGGGCGGAAAGATCGTGGTCTGGAAGGATCCGTTCGCGAGCCCCGGCACGGTGGTCGGCTTTGCCGTCTGCGCGACCAATCTGCCGGCGAAGGTCGCCTCCGCCATCGACAGCCAGTTCGACGACGGGCTGCCCGACAAGGGGTCGGTGCGTGCGGTCGCCGGCACCGATCTCACCGCAGCCGTGACGACCGCCTATCTGGACGACGCCTCCAAGGTCTATTCCGTCTGCAAGCCGCTGTAGCGCGCGGGCGATGCCCCCGCGCGCCCGCCTCAGCGTCCGGCGGGCGCAGGCGCGGCGGGTGCCGGGACGAAGCGGCCGCGGCCGGTCCCGAACTCGAAGGCGCCCAAGGGGCGTCCGAGCTGCGCGGGAGCCTTCGCGAAGCGCTGGATCTCGCAGCCTTCCAGGCCGATGGCATAGTAGCGAGCGGCCTGGCGCAGGATCAGGATCGGCTCCGGATAGACGCCGTCAGGCGCGCGATGGAGTTCGAGCCTGAACTCGCCGCCAGGCACGGGCTCGAGCCGGCTGCGGCGCTGGCAGGCGGGCAGCGCACTCATCACCGCCTCGACTTCGTATTCGCGCTCCCACGGAAGGTTCCGTCGCACGCTCACGGTCAGCGCGCGAGCGCTCCCGTCGATCGCCACCGACGCCGTCTCTCCGGCACAGCCGGCGAGCAGCGCAGCCGCGACGGCGCCGAGCGCGGCGCTTGCGCTTGCCTGGATCATGCGCCGACGAGCCTCCAGCGCAGGCGCTCGCCGGCGCGATACGGCACCAGCGCATCCTCGCCGGATCCGATGCAATCGGGCACGCGCCAGTCGCGGCGCTCGATCGTGAGCGTTCCGGCGTTGCGCGGCAGGCCGTGGAAGTCGGCGCCGAAGAGGGATGCGAAACCCTCCAGCCGGTCGAGGGCGCCGGCGGCCTCGAACGCCTCGGCGACGAGCTCGATGGCGGCAGGCGCCGTGAAGCAGCCGGCGCAACCGCATGCGGCCTCCTTCGAGGCCCGCGGATGGGGCGCAGAATCGGTGCCAATGAAGAACTTCGGGTTGCCCGAGGTCGCCGCCCTCAGCAGCGCCCGGCGATGAGTCTCGCGCTTGAGCACCGGCAGGCAGTAGTTGTGCGGGCGGATCCCGCCGGCGAGCATGGCGTTCCGGTTCATCAGCAGGTGGTGCGCAGTGAGGGTCGCAGCCACCTGCGGGCCGGCCTCGCTCACGAATTGCACCGCCTCCTCCGTGGTGACGTGTTCGAGCACGATGCGAAGCGCAGGGAAGCGGCGTGCGAGCGGCGCCAGGATGCGATCCAGGAACACGCGCTCGCGATCGAAGATATCCACGTCGGCATCGGTCACCTCTCCGTGCAGGAGCAGCGGCATCCCCACCGCCTGCATGCGCTCGAGCACTGCCGTGCATCGCTCGATCGCGGTGACGCCGCGATCCGAGTTCGTGGTCGCCCCGGCCGGGTAGTACTTGATCGCATGAACGAAGCCGCTCGCTCGCGCCCGGTCGATCTCGGCGGCAGGCGTGTTGTCGGTGAGATACAACGTCATGAGCGGTTCGAACTTGAGCCCCGGCGGCAGGAGCGCGAGGATGCGCGCGCGGTAGGCCGCAGCCTCGCCGGTGGTGACGATCGGCGGCTTCAGGTTGGGCATGACGATCGCGCGCGCGAACCGGCGCGCGGTGTGCGGCAGCACGGCGGCGAGCAACGCGCCATCGCGCAGGTGCACGTGCCAGTCGTCGGGGCGGGTGAAGGTGAGCGTTTCCGGCATCGCGGCGGCAGGGGCAGGAGCGGCTGAGTCTATCATCGCGGTTCACCCGCCGCCGGCCTTCATTTCCAGTGCCCGTGCATAGACCGACTTGCGCGGCGCGCGCGTGATCTCGACCGCTGCGGCCACCGCCTGGCTGAGCGGCAGGTGCGCGAGCAGCACCTCCAGGACATGATCGAAATCGCCTTCCTGCACCGCCTTCGCCGGCGCGCCCGAGACCAGCAGCACGAACTCGCCGCGGCTGCGGTTCGCATCCCCCGACAGCCACTGCGCCGCGTGCCCGAGCGGCATCGCCTCGATCGACTCGAAGCGCTTGGTGATCTCGCGTGCGATCACCAGATGCCGGGATTCGCCCAGGACCGTCGCGAGATCCTCGATCGCCTCGCCGATGCGGTGCGGCGTCTCGTGGAACACCAGCGCACAGGGCAGCGCTTCGAGCCGGCGAAGTTCCGCGAGCCGCTGCGAGCGCCGCGCGGGAAGGAAGCCGTAGAACAGGAAATGCGGCTCCTCCAGGCCGGAGGCCGAGAGTGCCGCGATTGCCGCGTTCGGCCCGGGAACGGGCACGACCCGGTAGCCCGCCGCGCGCACGCCCGCCACCGCGCGTGCCCCGGGGTCCGACACCCCCGGGGTGCCGGCATCGCAAACCAGCGCGACGCTCTGTCCGGCCGCGAGCCGCTCGATCAGCCGCCGTGCCGCCTCGCGCTCGTTGTGTTCATGCACGGCGATGAGCGGCTTGCCGATGCCGTAATGGCGCAGCAGCACGCCCGTGTGGCGGGTATCCTCGGCGGCGATCACGTCCACCACCCGCAGCACTTCCAGCGCGCGCAGCGTGATGTCACCGAGATGACCGAGCGGGGTGGCCACCACATATAATGCCGCGGAACCGCGTTCGTCCATGCGCCCTCGTCCCTCCTCACCGCATCGTACCGCTGCGCCCGGCGGCGGCGCGGGCGCGGCTGCCGAGGATCTCGCAGCCCGCTTCCTCGAGCGCCGCGGCCTCACCGTCCTCCGGCGCAATTATCGCTGCCGCGGCGGCGAAATCGACCTCGTCTGTTCCCACGGCGGTACCCTCGTCTTCGTCGAGGTGAGGCTGCGATCGAGCGAGCGCTTCGGCGGCGCCGATCAAAGCATCACTGCGGCCAAGCGCAGGCGCATCGTTCTGGCTGCGGAACACTACCTGCTCGGCCGCCCGGAACAGCGGTGCCGATTCGATGCCGTGCTGCTGAGCGCGCTGGAACCCGCCGCGATCCGCTGGATCCCGGATGCCTTCGATGCGCACTGAGGCCGCCGGCGTGTTCCTCGCCGTGGCTGCGATCTTCACGCCGGGCCCCGCGCCCGCCGAATCGGTCCGGCTGCTCGTGCAAAGCTCTCCGCTTGCCGGGTTCCAATACTACGCCGGGGCCACGCTGTGGAACGAGATGAAGGCGGGCGACCGGCTCGTGCTGGTGCGCGAACCCGACAACGCGCACGACCCGCGCGCGGTGCGCGTGGAATGGCGCGGCCGCAAGCTGGGCTATCTGCCGCGCGCCGAAAACGCGGCCGTCGCCACGGAAATGGACCGGGGCGCGCTGGTCGAAGGGCGGATCAGTCGGCTCGTCGCGCACCGCAACCCATGGCGCAGGCTGCGCGTGGATGTCTGGCTCGTCGCGCCCTGAACGGCGCGGCCGTCATGCGGACGTGACGCGTCCCTGTGCTACCATGGATGCGTAAAGCATGCTCCGGCTTCGCATGGACCTCGCCGCCCGCGTCATCGATCAGTTTCAGGACAGCGCCCGCACCAAGCTCGCCGCCGCGCAAGCGCTCGCTGCGCCGATCGCGCAGGCGGCCGGCGTGATGGCCGGGAGCCTGCGCGCCGGTGGCAAGATCCTTGCCTGCGGCAACGGCGGCTCGGCGGCCGACGCGCAGCATTTCGCCGCCGAGCTGCTCAACCGTTTCGAGGTGGAGCGGCCCGGACTGGCCGCGGTCGCACTCACCACGGACAGCTCGACGCTGACCTCCATCGCCAACGATTACGCCTTCGAGCAGGTGTTCTCGAAACAGGTGACGGCGCTCGGCCGCTCCGGCGACATCCTGCTCGCGATCTCCACCAGCGGAAATTCGCGCAACGTGATCGCGGCGGTCCGCGCCGCGCACGATTGCGGAATGAACGTCATCGCCCTGATCGGCGCCGGTGGCGGAGCGATGGCCGCGGCGCTTCTCGATGGCGATGTCGCGGTGTGCGTTCCGGCGAGCCGCACCGCGCGGGTGCAGGAAGTGCATGTCCTCGTCCTGCACTGCCTGTGCGACGGTATCGATTGTCTCTTGTTGGGAGTGGAATGATGATGACGACGACGCTTCGGCGTTTGCTTTCCTGCGCAATGATCCTGGCCGCGGCCTCGGCTCTGCAGGCCTGCTTCCCCGTGGTGGCCACCGGCGTGGGAACCGGCGCGCTGATGATCGCCGACCGACGCGCGCCCGAGGTCTACCTGATGGACGAGGGGATCGAGCTGCGTCTGCTGGGCCGCATCAACGACCGCTATGGCGACCGGGTCCACATCAACGTCACCAGCTACAACCGCAATGTCCTGCTCACCGGCGAGGCGCCCGATGCTGCGGCGAAGGCGGAGATCGGCAAGATCGCAGCCGGACAGGACAACGTCCGCGCGGTCATCAACGAGCTTCAGGTCGCGCCGCCGACTGCCTACAGTTCGCGCAGCAATGACAGCTTCATTACCTCCAAGGTCAAGGCGCGCTTCGTCGATGCGAACCGCTTCCCGGCCAATCACGTCAAAGTCGTGACCGAGGACCGCGTGGTCTTCCTGCTCGGCATCGTCACGCGCAAGGAGGCGGAGGCGGCAGCCGAGATCGCGCGCACCACCGGCGACGTGCGCAAGGTGGTCAAGGTGTTCGAATATATCGGGGACGACGCGGCGCAACGGCTCGACAGCCGGCCGGCGCAGAAGAAGTAACTGCGGTTCCAGGTTCCAGGCTCCAGGTTCCGGCCTGCGCGAAGCTCCATGCGGGAAGTCGGACGCCGCGCATGAGTGCCTGCCCGCCGCCGACGTTCGAGGCGAAGATCTGCGCGCCGGGCGATCTCGCGGTCCGCATCGCGCAGCTCGCGCGGCCGCTGGTGTTCACCAACGGCTGCTTCGACCTTCTGCACCGCGGCCACGTGACCTACCTCGATCAGGCGCGCCGCCTGGGCGCGTCGCTCGTAATCGGGGTGAACACCGATTCGTCGGTGAAACGGCTGGGCAAGGGAACCGAGCGTCCGATCAATGCCCTCGAAGACCGCATGGCCGTGCTGGCGGCCCTCGAGAGCGTATCGCTCGTCACCTGGTTCGACGAGGACACGCCGCTCGCCCTCATCCGCAGGGTGCGGCCCGACGTACTGGTCAAGGGCGGAGACTGGGCCGTGGAGCGCATCGTCGGTTCGCGTGAGGTGATCGCGCGCGGCGGTACCGTCCACTCGATTCCGTTCGCGCACGAGCGTTCGACCAGCGCACTCCTCGATCGCATCCGGCGCACCGGTCAGGGCTAGCGGCCTCGCTGTCAGGCGTCGGCTTCGGTGCTACCATGACTCGCGAGCAGCTTCGGCCGGCCGCTGCCGGCCTCCTCCGGAGACCGTGACCCATGCCCAAACCGCCCTACGCCCCGCTCGACTTTGCCGCGCCGTCGCTGGAGGTCACCACGCGCGCGGATGGCAGCCTCCTGCTGCGTTCGAAGATACAACTGGAGCCCTACGGCCGCTGCGTGGGCGAATGGCTGGAGCGCTGGGGCGGCGAGACGCCCAAGCGGGTCTTCCTCGCCGAGCGTTCGGCGGGAGGCGGCTGGCGCAAGGTAACCTATGGCGAAGCGGCTGCGGCTGCGCGCGCGATCGCGCAGGCCCTGCTGGAGCGCGGCCTGTCGGCGGATCGCCCGCTCGCGGTGCTCTCGGACAACGGCGTCGATCACGCCCTGATCGCGCTCGGGGCGATGCACGCCGGCGTTCCCGTGGCACCGGTGTCGGCGGCCTACTCGCTGATGTCGCGCGACCACGCCCGCCTGCGCTACATCCTGGACCTGCTGCGGCCCGGCCTGATCTTCGCGCAGGACGGCACCCGCTACGCCCCCGCGCTGCGCGCGGTGGATCGCCACGGTGCCGAGATCGTGGCGTCGTCCAATCTTCCGGAAGACCTGCCCGTGACGCCATTCGCGGAGCTGCTGGCTGCAAAGCCGGGGCCGCGGGCGGAGGAAGCCTGGGCCGCGATCGGACCGGACAGCGTCGCGAAGATCCTCTTCACTTCGGGTTCCACCGGCCAGCCGAAGGGGGTGATCAACACGCAGCGCATGCTGTGCTCCAACCAGCAAGCGATCGCCCAGCTTTGGCCCTTCCTCACCGCGAAGCCGCCGGTCATCGTCGACTGGCTGCCCTGGAGCCACACCTTCGGCGCCAATCACAACTTCAACATGATCCTGCGCAACGGCGGAAGCCTCTACATCGACGACGGCAAGCCCGCTCCCGGCCTGGTGGAAAGGACCATCGCCAACCTGCGCGAGGTCTCGCCGACGCTGTACTTCAACGTCCCGCGCGGTTATGACATGATCCTGCCGCACCTGGAGCGCGACGAGCCGCTTCGCACGAACTTCTTCCGCGATCTCGATCTCATCTTCTATGCCGCCGCGGCGCTCCCCCAGAACCTCTGGGAAAGGCTCGAGGAGGTCGCGGTGAAGGCGCGCGGGAGCCGCGTGGTGATGGTCTCGGCGTGGGGATCGACCGAGACGGCGCCGCTCGCCACCTCGGTGCATTTCACCATCGAGCGGGCCGGCGTCATCGGCCTGCCCGCCCCCGGCACCGAGATCCGCATGGTGCCGGACGCGGGCAAGATGGAACTGCGGGTGCGCGGGCCCAACGTGACGCCCGGCTACTTCAAGCGCGACGACCTCACCCGCGCGGCCTTCGACGAGGAAGGTTTCTACCGCATCGGGGATGCGGGCCGCTTCGCCGATCCCGATCAGCCGATCAAGGGGCTGGAATTCGACGGCCGCATTGCGGAGAACTTCAAGCTCACCTCCGGCACCTGGGTCTATGTCGGGGCGCTCCGGATGAGGGTGATCGGCGCCGGTGCCCCACTCATCCAGGACTGCGTGGTCACCGGCCACGACCGCGAGGAGATCGGGTTGCTGGTGTTTCCGAGTCCAGCGGGCACCCGCAGCCTGTGCCCCGATGCGCCGCCCGACAGCCCGCTTGCCGAGATGATCGCGCGCCCGGAAGTCCGCGCCCATCTGCGCGCCACGCTGGAGAAGCTGGCGCGTGAGGCCACCGGCAGCTCCACCTGCCCGACCCGCGCGCTGCTGCTCGCGGAGCCGCCCTCGCTCGACGGCAACGAGATCACCGACAAGGGCTACGTCAATCAGCGCGCGGTGCTCTCGCGCCGCGCGGGCGAAGTGGCGAAACTCTACGCCGCCGAGCCATCCGCGGAAGTGATCCGTCCGGAGCACTGAAGCCGCCCGGCCGCGCGTGTGTTCAGCCCGCGGGCGTTTCGACCGGAACCTGCAGCGCGGCAGAACGCGCCGAGATCGCGAAGGCATCGGAGAAGCAGCTCCCCTCCTCCGCCCCGTGACCCTTCAGTTCCGGCAGGATGGCCTCCACCATCTTCACCGAACCGCAGGCATAGATCTCGTTGCCGGCGAGGGTGGGGAAATCGGCCAGGATGGCTTGATGCACCAGACCCGTCCTCCCGCTCCATTCGTCTTCCGGCGCCGGCTCCGAGATCACCGGGACGAAATGGAAGTTGTCATGCTCGCGCGCCCAGCGTTCGGGGAGCTCGGGGAGGTACAGGTCGCGGCGCTTGCGCACTCCCCAGTAGAGATGGATCGGGCGCCGCATGCCGCGGTGGAAGGCGTCCTCCACCATGCTCTTGACCGGTGCGAAGCCGGTCGCGCCGGCTACGAAGATGATCGGCCGGGACGACTCGCGTAGGACGAAATCCCCGAGCGGCGCCTCGAAGCGCAGCTCGTCGCCCTCCTTCATCTTCTCGAACACGTGGCCGGTGAAACGCCCGCCCGGCACTAGCCGGATGTGCAGTTCGATCGGCCCGCCCGCATGCGGCGCGGTGGCGAAGGAGAACGCCCGGCGGGCGCCGTCCTCGAGCAGGATGTTGAGGTACTGGCCGGCCTTGAACGGCACCCGCTCGCCCTCGGGCAGGCCGATGAAGACCTGCATCACATCGGGCGCGAGCCGTGCGAGCTTGAGCACCCGGCCCCGGTATTCGCGCGCCGGCACGCGCTCCGGCGCCACGGACGGGACGTATTCGATCTCCACGTCCTCGAGCGGCGTCGCGCAGCACATCAGCACCTTGCCCATCGCCCGCTCCTCGGCGCTCAGCGCACTGGGCTGGTAGGCCCCCGGATCGACGCGCCCCGCGAGCAGCGTGCACTTGCAGGCGCCGCAGCCGCCGTTGCGGCAGTCGAAGGGCAGATCGAGGCCCTGGCGCAGCCCGGCGTCGAGAATGGTCTCGGTGGGCCGCGCCTTGACGCTGCGCTCGTCGGGATGCACCGCGATATGGAACTCGACCGCCGCGCCGCGCCGGAACTTCGGCGGCAGCCAGGGCGTGACGAACAGAGCCAGGGTAACCCCCCAGCACAGGTACCACACTTTCCACGGATCCCACTCGTAGATCAGCGCGAAGGCCGGGAGCAGGATCCAGTCGAAATCGAGATCGCGCGGCACCGTGTCCAGGTTCGCCTCACCGCCCACGCTCACCACCGGCCGCAGCAGGGCGAGGACGAGGAAGGTCAGCGTGAGCGCGAGGGCGATCGGTCGCGGCGGATTGATGTGCGCGCGCGGCACCCGCTGGACATGCACCCACATCAGCACCACCATGATGAACGGCGCGCCGAGATGGATGAAGGCGAGCAGGGTGAAGAGCCGGCTGTTCACCGCGCCCTCGCTGATGAAGTTGCGGATCAGGTTGCCACGGAACAGCGGCAGCACGTCGAACCACTCGGCGGTGGCCACGGTCACGAACTGCGCGAGACGGTCCCACACCAGCATGAAGCCGTTGATCCCGGTGATGTAGGCGATCCAGATCAGGATCACTCCGGTCCCCCACGAGAACCAGCGGAAGCCCCGGTAGCGGTCGTAGGCAAAATGCCGCGTGAGGTGGATCAGCATCGTGAGCACCAGGCCATCCGAGGCATAGCGATGGACGCTGCGCAGGATGCCGCCCGCCCACCACTGGTCGTGGGTGATCCGCTCGACGGACTCGAAGGCGTCATGCACGCCGGTGTCGGCGAATAGATACAGGTAGATGCCGCTCCCCGCCACCAGCCAGAACTGCCAGAAGGTGATCGTGCCGAGGTGGTAGAGCGGGTTGAGCTTGTCGCCGAAGGCCGCGTTGAACAACGCCTCGGCATGCATGAACAGCCAGCGCAGGAGTTTTTGCAGGAGTTTCGTCATTTCCGTATTCGAACTTAGACGCCCGTCCGCGGGCCTTCCATGATCTGCATCAAGCCCGCCGGAAGGCGGCCACGGCGGCGCCCGCGCGAGGGCCGCGCTGCGGCACAATGCGCCGCGTGAGTCCTTCCGTTCCCGGCCGGCACGCGGCCCGTTCGCCCGCAATGCTGCCGGCATTGGTCTGCAACACCCTGCTCGCGTTCGCGGCCGCGCTCGCGCTCTGGGTCACGCATCCGGAGCTGCGGGCGGCGGCGGCGCATCTCGTGTTCGCCGCCGGGATCCTGCCACTCATCCTGGGCGCGACCACGCACTTCGTCCCCGTGCTCACCCGCGGCACCGGTCCCGCCCGCGCAGTCGCCTGGCTGCCCTGGATTGCCGCGGCCGCGGGGACCGGCGCAGCGGCCGCCATGGGCATCCCGGCATTCCATCCATACGGCATCATCGGCGGCGCGGCGGCCGGCCTGCTCGCGGCATCGGGAATGCTCGGCTGGATCGTCCTGCGCGCGCGCCGCGCGCTCGGCGCTCCCCACCCGTGCCTGGCCTGGTATCTCGCCGCGTGCGTCTTCCTCGCGCTGGCGCTCGTCGCCGCGCTCTGGCTGCCGTTCGCGGGCCCGCAGCGCGCCGCGCTGCGCATCTTCCATCTGCACGCGAACACGCTCGGTTTCGTCGGGCTCACCGCGATCGGCACACTCCAGGTGCTGATGCCGACCGCCGCCGGCCGGCCCGACCCGCAGGCCGCCGCGCGCCTGAAGCGCGACCTGCCCTTGGCGGGTGCAGGCGTCGCGCTCGTCGCGGTCGGCGCGGCGTGGATGCAACCGCTCGCCGCGCTCGGCGTGATCGCGCTCCTGGTGCCGGTCGCGCGGCTCGCCCGCGCATGGATGAAGGACTTCCGCGTCGAGATCTCCGCACGCGACGGTGCGCCACCCGCGCTGGCGCTGGCGCTGGGCGGCTTTGCGCTGCTGCTGCTCTCCGGTCTCGATCACGCCGCGCGCGCGGGTACCGGGGCATGGGCGCCAGCGACCTTCTTCATCGCCTTTCTGCTGCCGCTGGTCACCGGCGCGGTGAGCCAGTTGCTTCCGGTGTGGCTGCGACCCGGCCCGCAGACCGAATGGCATGCGGCGCTGCGCGCGGCGCTCGGCCGCCATGCGCGAGCGCGCTCCGGCTGCTTCATCGGCGCCGGTGTGCTTGCCTGGTTCGGCTCCGTGGCGGGATTCGCACTGGCGGGGGCCGCGCTCGCGCTCTTCGCCGGACAGCTCATCCTGGCGCTGACCGCTAGCGGAAGAACAGCCCGCCATGATCGGGATTGAAGTCGATCACCAGGATCTGCGCCGGCTTGAGCTCGACCGCGCCTTCGTGCATGTGGGTGAAGCCCGAAACCCTTGCGTCGTCGTTCAGCCGCACCGCCAGCCGATGCGTCCCGGCGCCGACCTCGAAACGCCGATACACCGCGGCGACGCCGTCCCGCGCGATGCCGGTGGGCCGTATGCTGTCGCGATATACCGTCTGGCCGTCGAGCTCGACTTCGATCCGCAGCGGCGAGCGCTCGCGCTTGCACTCGAGCGGGGCGCGCATGTTCGGCGGCAGCCTGGCCAATTCCGCGGCCGAGCGCGTGCGGCATTCCCTCGCGCCGAAGTGGCTCATCGACAGCTTGACCATCGCGCGGTCGGGCGCGAGATGCCGGTATTTCGGGTGGGAGGCGAAATAGCCGATGAACGCCGCGAACGCGGCGTAGAGCACCACTTGGCCGACGAGGCTCAAGGGCTTAACCATGATGGACGATCCTCCGGACGATGGATCGCGGGCGATGCGCGTCGCCGAGCGCATCGAGATCCCGGCGAAATTCCGCAAGACCGGCACGCAGCCGTTCGCCGTCCCGTGCGTCGGCCCACAGCACGCGCAGGCGCTGCGCTGGCACACTCGCGCGCAGGTGCGGCTCGCGCTCCCCGCGCAGCCGCTCCCCGATCCAGCCGTTGCCCAGCCGGAACGCGCAGCCGCCCTCGCGGCAGCCGGTGACGAGCACACCGTCGGCACCGCTGCGCAACGCGTACTCGACCAGCGAGGGCGGCAGCATGCCGGTGCACAGGAGAGAGATCGCGCATGTGCGCGCGTCCTCCAGCGCCCGCACATCGAACGCCTCGGTACAGCCGAACACGACCGCCCGCGGCGCCGCTTCGAGGCGCGCGAGCCGCGCAGCCAGCTCGCGACGCAGCGCATCCACCGGCTGCTGTGGCATGTCGATTCCGGTGACGAGTTCCTCCACGCTGCGGAATGGCGTCGAGGACGGGCAGGCACCGGCGCAGATGCCGCAGCCTGCGCACAATTCCGGGATCACCCTGGCGAGCTTGTGTCCCGGCTTGTCCGGATGCGGCTCCATCACGACCGCCGCATAGGGACAGTCTGCGAAGCAACGGCTGCAGCCGTTGCAGTTCGCGGGGCTCACCCGCGCGACCGGCTGGCGCGCCGGATGAGGCAGCAGGGGCAGCACGAGGAGCAGCACGCTCACCGCCGCCACGAACAGCCACGCGGTGGCACTCGATGTGGCGTAGGCAAGCGGATGGATGAAGAGGATGAACCAGTCGAGCGCGACCTCGGCCGGCACGATCGAGAGGTCGGCAGCCGCATCGAGCCGCGCCGGGGCGATCAGCGCGAGCAGCAGGAGCGTCAGCCCGGTGCCGATCGCCAGGCGGCGGCGCGGAAAATGGTCGACCCGGCTGATGCGATGCACGTGGGCCCAAAGCGCGACCAGCAGCAGCAGCGGAACGCCGAGATGGATGAAGACCAGCAGCGTGAAGAAGCGGTCGTTCAGCACGCCGGGGCTGGCGAAGTTGCGGCTGATCGCGCCGCCGAACAGCGGCAGCCAGTCGAGCCACTCGGCGGTCGCGAGCGCCGAGAACTGGGCAAGCCGGTCCCACGGGATCCAGTAGCCGCCGATCCCGGAGGCGAACGCGAGCCAGATCAGCGGGACCCCGCTCACCCACGAGTACCAGCGGAAGCCGTGGCTGCGCCCGAACGCCCACTCGCGCACGAGATGCAGTCCCATGACGAGCATGAAGCCGTCCGCGCCGTAGCGGTGCATGCTGCGCAGGATGCCGCCGGGTGCCCTGGGATCGCTGCTCAGGGCACGGACCGATTCGTAGACCTGCGTGATCCCGGTATCGAGCACGATGTACAGGTAGAGGCCGGAGATCGCGACGATCCAGAACAGAAGGAAACCGAGCGCCCCCAGATGCCGCAGCGGATTGTTCGCTCCGCCGAAACCGGCGTCGAACAGATCCTCGGCGCGTTCGAAGACGGCACGGACGCCGGTGCGCAGGTTGACCTTCGATTTCACTTGGGCTCATCGGATGTCGGCGGACGCATGGCGACGCCTTGCGCCGCGCACGCCCGGGTCGATACTAGCCGCCACGGGCCGAAACGCGCTTGACAAGAATCAAGCGGGTGAGCCGCGGCGGCGCCGGGCTACGGTCGCCCGAGCGGGCGCTGCCTGCGCAGTTCGCGCCAGACGAAGGCGAGGGTCGCGAAGAAGAACAGCGCGAAGCCTGCGATCTCGATGACGAACGCGTAGCTCACGCGGTATTCGCCGCTCGCCGCGTCATAGACCGAGCACAGAATGCGCACCCGGTCCAGCAGTTCGCGGAAGCTTCCCCCCTGCGCGGGCAGCGCCGCTCCGAGGACCATCCGCTTGAGCGGCTCGACCAGCTCGTCCGGATCGGGTTTCTCGCCATAGACCTGGCGCCGGATGATGCCACCGCCATCGACGATGGCGACCTGGGTGACATGGTCGAAGCCCGCCGGAGTGGCGACGTAGCTGAAGCCGAAGTTGGCGGTGAGGGCGCCGACGATCGCGGCCGGCGGACTGAGGAACTCCCAGTTCGGGGCCGCGATGCCGTGCTTGCGCGCGAACGAGGCCATCGCTTCCGGGGAATCGAAAGGCTGGTTGAAGCCGATGCTCACGACGTTGAAGCGTCCGGGGCCGAGGGCGCGCGCGGCCTTCTCGACCGCGCGATGGAGGTTTCGGGTCGCGGTCGGACAGGCCGCGAAGCAGCCGGTATAGATGAAGCTCACCAGCAGCGGCTTGCCGCGGTAATCCGCGAGGCGCACCGGCCGGCCACGGCGGTCGAACAGGGTGAAATCGCCCACCGCACGCCCGACCGCGCCCTGCGAGCGGTCGATCGCCGCGCCTGCATCGAGCCTGGTTGCCTCCGCCGCTGCAACCGACACACCGCGATCGTCCGCGCAGGCCGCGCCGGAGAAAAGCGCGAGCGCAACCCAAAGGCAGCGGGCGCCGCCGTTCACAGCCAGGTGTCGAGCATCGCCCCGCACAGCACCAGGGTGAGCTGCATCAGCGAGGCATGGAAGCAGGTCATGGCGGTGCGCCGGCAGGGCAGCCGCCACAACCGCCAGGCCCGGAAGATGAAGTGACCGCCTCCGGTCGCCGCGGCCGCGAGATAGATCGCGCCCATCCCGAACCCGACCGGTGCCAGCGACGCGAGCACGAGCGCACAGGTGCTGCCCAGGATGGCAGCCGCCGCCCGCTTGTCGCCGATCACCACCGGCAGCATCGGGATGCGGGCCGCCGCATAGTCCTCGCGGAATGCGATCGCGAGCGACCAGAAGTGCGGCGGCGTCCACAGGAACAGCACCAGCGCGAGCGTGAGCGGCACCGCCCCCAGCCCCGGATCGGCCGCGGCCGATCCGGCGAGCACGGCCCAGCTTCCTGCGAGCCCGCCGATGACGATGTTCATCCAGCTTCGCCGCTTCAACCAGACCGTGTAGACGACCGCGTAGAAGAACGCCCCGAGAAAGACATAGAGGGCGGTCCAGGCGTTGAGTGCGACCCACGCCGCCGCCACCGAGACGGCGACCAGCGCGAGGATCAGCACGAGCCACGCCGGCCCGTGCCGCAGCGCGCCGGTCACGAACGCGCGCGCGCGCGTGCGCGCCATCGCACGGTCGAGGTCGTGCTCGTAATACTGGTTGAATGCCCCGGCGGCTGCCGAAGACACCAGTACCGCGAAGGCGAGCACCGCCGTCTGCCACGCCGAGAGTGCGGCACCCGGGGTGACCGCGAGGCCGGCCAGCGCGGTGAAGGTGATGACGAAACCGATCCGCAGCTTGAACAGTCCCAACACGGCGCGCAGCTTGCCACCGCCTGCCTGATCGCGAACTGCCGTCGTCGCCATTGGATTCCTCCCGTACCTCGGAAAACACCCGCCGTGCCCGGTCCCCGGACGACGCGCCGCGGATCCTCAGACCCGCGGCGCCGCCGCTCAGGCCATCGGCCAGCCT
>Ga0100385_1000253_pt1 | contig 72079 bp, 55 predicted proteins | sample CryGeymeta201509_FD_81543 | JGI IMG/M metagenome (GOLD analysis project Ga0100385, IMG submission 81543) | Groundwater microbial communities from Crystal Geyser aquifers in Utah, USA - Crystal Geyser metaG 2015-09 | ecosystem: Environmental > Aquatic > Deep subsurface > Groundwater | place: USA... | reverse complement strand
TCACTGTAGGAACACAAGAAACACCAAAGAATTTAAGCGTATCTGGCGTATTATCTGCAAAAACACTTGAACTTACTGATCCTCTTGATTTCAGCCAAGGAATCACTACAGTAGGAATCGGTTCATTTGGAAGTATTGAAGCTGGTGGTTTGTCCAAGATCAACGAACTATTGATTTCTGGTATTGTTCAAATGGACAATACTGCAATATTCACATCGTTGGCAGATTTTAGATCGGATGTCACCATACAATCTTTACAAGTCAGTGGTGACACGGTAGTGAATAAATTGACTTCTAGTGTTTTTGATTCTTCGGAAATCGAAGCAAACCGATTAGTAGTGAAAGGTCAAACGTTCGTTGATTCTCTGACTGTCAATGAATCGGCAGCATTCGCTGATTCTGTTTTCATGAGTTCATTGGTAAACATTAATACATTAAATGTTGAACAACAATCAACATTTTCAGGTAATGTCGCTGTGGGAACACAACAGGCTCGAAGAAACATGAGCGTATCTGGATCAACATCACTCAACAGTTTGCAAGTCAGTGGATCAACTCAATTTTCGGACCAAGTCAACGTTGGAACATCGGAACAACAAAGGGATTTGGTGGTAGAAGGGAACATTTCTTGCAAAAATATCAATGCATCAGAAAGTGTGGTCACACAAGGACTAACTACGGTTGCTCAATTTCTGTCAGAAACTGAACCAGTTGCGCTTTCAAATAAGACTTTTTTCGTAGCCGACACATTCAAAACCAGCATATTCATTGATAGCACCGTTCCACAGTATCACATGTTTTCTGTGTTCAACAAATCATCTTCTAAATTGAATATTCAGGTCTATTTCAACAATGAATTTGATTCATTCTCTGCTGAAACAAAAATAAATGTGTCGAAGTTTAGAGCTATTCGAAAAGCTGGAGACATAGTGACACAATTGGAAATTTCACCAGCTTTTTCAAGTATATTGTTTGGTATTTCTTCTTATCGTACAGTCAGTATCATGTTTTTCATACAACCAGATGAAACAGACCCTTCGCAAAACATAGCAGTGTTCCAATCGAATGACTTCGTTGATGGCATCACACATTAAACCTTTTTTTTCGAGATGAACATTTTGTATTGATGGATCAACCATTAAATGTTGATCACATGTTTTATTTTCAATAAATATCGCATAATTATTGTTAATTTTTTGAGTTATATCACAATTTATTCAATATAAAAAATGTATTCTGATTGTAACGCATTCACTCTTGCAAAAGATTTGAAAAATTGTAATTCATTTGATTATTCAAACATAGACCTTCTTTTTTGTGTCAAGAAAGATGATAGATTTGAATCCGATTCTGATTATGGGCGATATTGTGAAAAAACCTTCAAGGAGATTGAACATTTTGAAGCGAACTCTGTCGATTTTTTGAATTGCTTTATTCATACAAACAGTCCTTGTGAAGATTCAGATGAATGGGCTGATTCAAATTATTCATCTAATTATGATCCTGACATCAAACAAGATTTGAATCAATTGGAACAACATACGAAATTCAGCATAGAAAAATTGCATCAGAAAATTGGTCAAAAGTTCTCGGAACTTTCAGGTCGAGTGCACGAAAATTTCTACCAGTTGCAACAAACGTTCAATGTCAGCAATCACTTTTTGGAAAAATTAAAAGAACATGTTTTAACGAATGATCTCATCTTGTTGAAGCATGTCCAATACAACACAAAGGAGATTGCTGATTTGAAATTTCCTCAAAAATGGCAGTACAATAAACTCATTGACATGCAAGATTATGTTGATAATTTTTATTTCTTGTTGGAAAAAAGTAGAAGAGAAAACAAATACATTGAATTCACCTTCAAAAATAAAGTGTTGTTTTTGTTTCCAAAGTATGTCGCGATTGAAATTTTCGACTATTTCAAACTTGAAGACGATTTTAATAAGGGCAAAGATGATTTGGATGAAAACCAGTCCAATTTATTCAAACTTGACGAGTTGGTGGAAAGCCACGATTCGGATTTTCAAACATGGATGAGTTTATTGGCGTTCAACATCAATCGATACATATTGAGTGAATGTAAATTGCCAGGTTTTATCAACGATTTGTTTGATTTTTTTCAAATAAATATCGATTTTTTAAAAAAAAAGATTAAAAAAATTGAATAAAAAAAAATATTTAAATTTGTTTCACACAAAAAAACACAGTCGCACATAAAAATTTGATTCATCTTTCGAAACAATCATAAATAAAAAAACAATGCCAGTGCGACAAATTCTTTCGACCATACAGGATGAGCGTGACACTTTGAAAAAATATCAAATCAACGAACCCACACTCTATGAATCAAATAGCTTTATACCTCGTCAAAAATTGCCACCTCGATCAAAATCGCATGAACAAACGGTGTGGGACAATTATGGTTCTCCATATCGTTTGAAAATAAATAGAGAAACAATCGAAGTTTATCAAAGAAAGGAAACACCAAAGAATTTGATTCATACATTTGGTGAAGCTTATTTTCCCAATGATCCATTGTTCACTTTGAAACATTTCGAGGGCGTATGGTACGGGTACGATCCAACAGACATCGACGATGCCGATCCTGTTGCTGATTCTCATAGCAATACACTGTTGATTCAATTCGATCAAAATACTTATATGTGGGTGGGCGCGATGATAAAATCCATAAAAATGGCGCCTGGTGAAAAAATGGTTGATTTTATCACTGATTTGGGGAATAGTGGAGTCCCTGATCCGATTTTAATCACCAATAAAAGGGCAATCCATTTATTCATGAGCACTTACATCGCTTTGTCCAATCACGAAAAGATTAAGTTGCATCAACTCTCCATTCAATTTTACATGACAAATGACTCAGACAAAAAAACAGCAGAAAATGTAACAACATTAGTAGAACGAACAGAAATGTGATATGAAAACATTATTAAACAAAAATAACACATTTGGGATGTTTTTCATCAGCGGAAGATGATTGTATCTGTTATCAATAACATTCTTTCAAAAAGAAATAAACATTGTTTTTTTGATGGACACATTTTGTTTTCAATTGATTTTGAGATGTTATTTTTTCTTTGAAAATTTGATAAAAGTGTTTCTCAATCGAACATTGTGCATTTTGTTTTGATTTTTTGTTGAAAAAAAGCAACGATCATTCAACTACAAAAAACAATGGATCACTTATTGACAGCATTTATTTTACTATCATGTTTAACTATTATTCGAGTGTTGCTATTTTTCAAATACAATGTCATCCCAAAAGAACACTATCAATCCTTCAATAATAAATTTTTTTTGGTGTTTGTTTGCATTATTGCACCCACAAAAGAAGAAATACAATTGACATTCACCTTAATATGTTTCAAACATTATTGTGGCAGTTATTATTGGATATTGAATTGCTTCTTCTTTTCAATTATGCACATTGGACCATGTTTCAACACTCTCGTGAATTCAACCCAACTGATTTCTGTATTTTTGCTTCGAATGGTTTTAGATGAAATGGATCATTTGGGTCAACAAATATTGTGCCACATGATTTATAATGTAATGGTATCCATAATAACAATTCGTTGTGCAAAAATTCAAAATTGTTTTCAAAAAAAAAAGTCTTTTGAAAATATAAAATTGCTGAGGAAAAGAAGTCGTTCATTCGATGATCATGAACAAAAAAAAGTGTACTATGGAGATGGAGATGATCTCAAAATTAAAACGAAAGGAGATGAGATTATCAAAAAAATAATAGACATTAATGTTGAGAATAAGTTTCAAATCAAAAAATATAAAATTTTGTGGGATTGAAAAATCTCAAATCATTTTTCGATTAAATGTTCTCTTCTTTTGAATTGTTTTGTGTTTTTTTTGAGTAAAACAATGGATCAATCACACAAAACAAAAAAAATGGTGATCGAATACACCGTAATATTTATTTGCCTCACAATCGTGGGAATATGCAAAAATTGGTATTTGATTCACATTCGCTCATTTCCAGTCAGTGATTATTTAATACTCGACGCAAAAGTGATTTTGATTCAATGTATTTTAACTCCAGTAATGATCGAATTGGAGATTTCTATTTGGCTCACCTATTTCAAAGATCATTTTGCAAGTTGGAATTGGCTTGTCATTGGCTTGTCTTATTCATTGAATCAAATGAGCTTCAACGACACACCACGCGTAAATTTTGTGAAAATGGTGTCTGCTTTTTTTTTCCGCTCGATTTTGGATCAAGTCCAAAACTTCTGGGTCAAAATATTGTTTCATATCGTTCAAACCTCGATTTACATTTTTTCCATTCAAAAAACCATAACAGCAGACAAATAACTACAAGAAAAAGGAGTTACTCCGCCAATGATTGCATGGGAGAAACAGAGAGACAATGGAGATATGACAAGAATTATTTTCTAAAAGGATTGGATCGAAAAGTGGCATGTGATTCGTCTTTATTGTCATTGATGGATGAACGTATCGTGAAACAATTCAAATTGAACAAAAAACGAGCTCCATCCAAAAATACAAAATTTCATATTCTCCAATTGGTTGACAAAATCTTACAAAAAATAATTGAATAGTCATTTTGCAAGATTTAATCAAACACAACACAAAAATTAAAAAATTTAGACCAGATACTCATAGATCAATAGAACCCATTAAAACTTCAGAAATGTAGGAGACGTCGAATTTTTTAAATATAATTTTTGAAAATTTGGTTCGAACCAGTAGTTATAAAATTGAAAAAATAAATATTGTAGATTGAACAAATATAAATTTATTTTTTTTTTGAAAATTGTGTAAATTTTTATTACGAATAGAGAAAGATCATTCATTTGTTTTCCCATTCGCTCAATAATTTCTTGAACAACTTTGTTTCTTTGACACATGAAAAATCCTCTCTACAATTGGGACATGAATATTTTTCTTGTTTTATGATCCATTCAAATAAACATTCAATGTCGAACACATGACCACATGTTGTCTTGAAACGAGTTTCTTTTATCGTACTGGAGCAACATATGCTACAATCTTCGCTCTCTATTTTTTCATTGGGGATCATGTGACCAAAATAAGCCATCAATGATACTTTTGCAGAAGTCGTTTCCTCTTCTTCGTCGTCATGATCTATTACAATAGTTTTCGATGTACTTGGTTCTTTTGGTTGGATCATTTGAAGGAAGTTCCTGTCCACTTGGTTTCTCCTTTCAAGTTGTTGTATTGCCACAGTTTGAATGAAATCGTCCAAATTTATAGTGTACGATTGAGGGCGTTCATAATTTAGTTTTATGGGTCTGAGGTTGAATCTTCTAGTTACCATTTTGTTTGATTTCTTTGGTGCATTCAAGATGGAAATAGATAATGCTGGTCTTTTTGGTGTACTGGGAGAAGTGGGATGCATTGTTTTTTGTTGGTAGTGTTGTTGTTTTTGTGTATTTATTTCAATTAAAGTAGTTGGAATGGATGTTTTTTTATATTTTTTCAAAATATTTTTTCACACATTTTATGGAAATTTCTTTTTAAGAAAACAATTCTCTTTTTTCTTGTGAAATAATAAATTGGAACAACAAAAAAATTTGCAATGAAAAATAACATGAATGGTATAAAGATTGTTTATTTGTTTTGATTGGTTGAAGCAATGTACTCATAAAAATTACATCCTTGCAATTTAAAGTATCCTGTTTTTGATAATAGTGCCCTATCGGTACTGATTACAATGAATTTTCCTTTTGTGGTTGTGGATAATCGAAATGCAGACAGAATAATTACATTGTCGTTTGTGTTTGACAATCCGTATTGATGAATCATGTCGTTGTAATTGAAAGATTCTTCCAATGTGATTAAATCTTGTTCTGCGCATTCTCCCAAAAAAGTATGGGCTTCCTTCGATACCCTTGAAATGCTACTGCTACCATTCGACAGTTTTTCCAACTCGGAAATGACCGCGTTCGGAACAAACACTCTTTTCTGTTGATTCTTACATGATACAAAATAACCTCTCAAAAAATCAGGCTTCACATCAATAAACACATTTGTATCCATTACCAAACAATGCATATTTTCTTCGAGCTTTTGAGCTTCCGATTGTTCAATTTGTTTCTGGTACTTGTTAAACAAACTATCCACTTCAATGATGTATCTGTTTTTTGCCATAGCGACTGGTAAGCTTCTTGCAATCTTTGATTTGAGCGTGTCTAATTGTCCCTCCATTGGAGTTTTCATTGGTCTGTCGGTACTCCTTCGGAATAAAGTGTTCAAATCAAAATATTCTTCGATTGGAAGAACTTTGGATGCTATGATCCTCGTTGCAAGGTTCAGGGAATATTGGAATGGGTCTTTTTGCTCCTCTGGTGTTTCAACTACTTGTTCTTTGGGACAATCTTGGAGGGGTGGGGTTTTCTGATCGATAGGTGGTATATGAGGTGGTGATGGGAGTGGACTTGTTTGTATTTGTGGTATGGATTCATCTGAAAAGTCAATCTTGATTTTTCTGTTCTGGTTGTCGATGAACATCGACTGGGGATTATCGAGATGTTTACTTTTTGTTTTTTCGGATAATTCATATTTTTTCAAGTGTTTGAAACATTGCGTAAAACAATGCTTTAAACTCGTTTGTTCCCCGACATAAAAGAATTCAAAGTGGCTGATTTTTTTAGAAACTGCCGAATCAATTCCTTTTCCCAAGAGTGTTTTTTTGTTGTAACTCTTGAGCGAGACAATTTTTAAATGAAAATGGGGCAATCTCGGTCTAAATATTTTTTCAATGAACAGTTCAATCAATTCTTCGTCTCTTGTTTTGATGCTGTCCACGACCATAACGATATACAAATCTCTCAATCGAACGTCTTCATAATAACTTCTGTCTTGTCTCAATATTTCCAACGTGTCCATGAAAGACTGAATCATGTTACAAGAAAACGATTGGCTCTTCTCAAACGATAGGGTCAGCATTTTTTCATCCCACTCTTTCATGTCATCTTTTTTCGAAAAGGGAAAGAATGTTGTGTCTTTTTCACCGACCAGTTTGACCATGAGTCGATCATTTGGAAACACCTTGTCAAAGTAAACTTCAGACACGAGATGATTCAATTGATTTTTCATGATGTTGTTGGTTTTGATAGTGTGTTCCAACAAGAAAACGAAATCCATGTGAGGTCTCACTGAAAAATTGGTCATATTTCTTGTCATGGCGTGTTTTCCCAACAAATAATTTTTCTTTTCAACGACTTCTGGTCTCCTCGTTTGTGAAACTGTTTCATCCGCAGTGTCATGCTTCGCTATTTCTGATTTGATTCCGCAGTTTTTTCGAGATTGCATATAGGACTTTGCGAGGAACATACTGTTCGGGGTGTCAAATTTTACGAATGTCGTTCCCATGGGACTCTTATCGGTGTACCTGATTTCTTTGATTACGGTGATGTTTTGAATGTACGGTCCGAAAAGAGAAGCAATGTATTCTCTGTTGTAGGAGTCATTGTTTGGAATGTTGTGAACGAGTAAAGTTCTGATGTTTTTATTTTGATTCATTGTAATGTAGGTGTGGGTATTTTTTCTTTGAAAAAGTGAGGTTTCTTTTAAAAAATGTTGTGAGCACAATTATGAAAATTATTTTTGTTTTGGTCGAACACTTTATAAAAATAATACAAACAGAAAGGTATTTTTTTGTTCTTGTAATTACTTGAATTTTGATAAGATGATGTTGTTGATTTGTGGATTGTTGTGTGTATGATTTGTTGGAACGGTGTATCGAACAAATATATAGAAAATCTCAAAAGTTATTGGTCAAAAAAATGGAATATTCCAATTAATTGCAAAAATGCAATGCTTTAAAATGTTGAATACTGTGAACACAAACACATCAGTCATTTGTTAGGAAAAAAAACAACAACAACATACTCACTGCTACAAATAAACAATGGGATCATCTCAGTCAAAAATAAACATCATGCATGCGCTGATAAAAAATAAAGACGAATACTTTTACATTGAAGATTGGAAGGATTACATTGAAAAGCCAAAGAAAGAACAAAATGAATTGAAAGAATCATTTGTGTGTGATGTGTGTGATGAAAGTCTCATACCAAAATGCGGGGAAATCAAAAGATGGCATTTTTCTCATTTGAAATCTGAAATCAAGTGTCCCGTGAGAAACATAAACGACCATGGAAAATATGTTTATGTGAGAAACAATTTCATGAAATCGCTCATCGAATACGACCTTCAACAAAGAAGAAACAACCTTCCAAGCATGTTGAAAAACTATGTGTTTAATTTTTACAAAAAAACAAAAGAATCAAAAACAGTTGAAAATGTATCGCGTAGAATGACTGATATTATGAATACTAATACACAGGAGTGTTTTAACTTTTTGTTCAAGAGCAAGGTTCCAGAAAAAGAATGTCTGTTGAAAGAGAAAATATTTGGTGAAAAAAAGACCAGTTGGATCATGAGTTCATTTGATTACTTGAACAAGAACAACCAACCCTTCACTGACCTGTATTTTATGAAAGATTGCAATCATCCTGTTTTATCTGTTCCAAGTGACTATGAAAAGTTAAAGTCAAAAAAATATTTGATGATATTCACTTCTCACACACTGATGTTTTTGAAATGGGAAAAAGTACTCGAAGACGATCACATTAACAATAAAAAAAGCAGCCAGTCCATGAAAAAAAAGATTGTTCAGTTCAAAGTAGACAACACATTGGGTGGTCTCATAAACGATGATATCTTGAACTTGTTGAAAAAGAGATTTCTTTCACTGATTCACACGTATGTTACAAGCGACATGAACGAATCACTCGAAACATTCGATCGATTTTTCTCTAAACCAGCATGCTTCACATTAAACGAACATGCTTCATGCGCCAATGCATTGAGTTTCTCTTGCATCAAAGCTGAATTCGACGCATGGCAGGATCGAGAGGACGCACTGATTCTCAAAAAATCACCAGAAATGCTTGTGTCTCCCGACGATGAGCAATATTTTGGTTATCAACAAGAAATAATAGATTTGATGAAAGAAGTTTTAAATTATTTGACGGATAAAAAAGTATTCCATTTGAAGAAAATATCTTGTGAGAGCTTTTATAGATTTATTTCAATGTGCTCGTGGTTTTCATGCGTGGTTCCCTTTCAAATGTATTCTAAATGCTTGACTTTTTTTGGAACCACCACAGTCAAAGACTCGGATAAAATGTATGGTTCTATATTGAAAAAGAAAAAAGAACATGTGGGTCAATTCATGCAAAAGGAATTTGTTGAAAAATTCAACAAGGAAAACAAGTTGAAAGGAACACTGTTTTCAATTGTTGAGCTCAAAGATTTACCATGCTGGCAAAAATCAATGAGACAAATTGTCAACAACAAAAGAAAAAAGGGTCAATTCGAAGATGCATCAAAATCAGAACAGGACAATGATCAACCAAAAAATCAAATCAAACGTTTCGAACCTCAAAACAATTCAAACAAAGTCAAAAACGCTGAATGTGATAAAGGAATTTCAAAAATCGAAACACCAAAATGGATCGCAAAACTCAATGATATGGGAATATATGGGGATTTTAAAGACTATTATCTCACTCCCGTGATGACAAAATTGGGACTGTGCTTTAATAATATCAAAGAAAAATCTCCTTTTATCGACTGTCTCAAATATTCAACTGAATGCAGGAACAAATTTCAAAATTTATGCTTCAATGAGTTTTTGGTTATTTTATCGTGGAATTTACCTTCTTTCATTTATTATAGAGAAATGACAGAGGAGGAGTTGATTTTGTGCATGTCTTTGAACATTGAAGTAATGGGAAGCATTAATAATCCTTCAAAAGACATTGGTTTGTATCATTCATTGAAAACGGAAGAAACAAAAGTCAATGAATTCAAATACAAGGAACAGGAGGATCAAATTATGAGACTTTTAAAGTTGGATGGTTTGATATTAAAAAATATTGAATGTCAAAATGAATCAATCTGTGAAGCTGCTATAAAAAGCAATCCTCTGTCTTTTGTTCATGTGAAAAATCAAACAGAAACTCTTTGCAAATTGTCAGTGGAATCAAATGCAACGAACTTTAGACATGTTAAAAACAAGACAAACGAACTATGCGAGTATTTGATGACTATGTCGTCCATCCAATTGGAGCATGCACCAAAACAATTCTTAACAGAAGAAAATGTAATTCGCATCATGAATTCCCATGAAAAGACAACAAAATTTGATAGAATCAATTTTCACAAAATTTTGAATAGCTCTCAAAAATTATCAGATGAGACAGTTATTAAAATCATCAACAAGTACAATTTAATGATACAAGACTTGAATTCCAATGTTGTGAACAAAAACATCATGAAACATGTGCTGATTGAAGAATGCAACATCAATAATTTCAGATTAATCAAACAATTGGACAATGATGATATTTTGTGGGTGTTGGAAAGAAATGGTGAAATAATTCAAGAAATTGAAAAACCTACACAAAAACAAATCGAAACTGCAATTAAGAAAAATCCCCTTGCGCTCCAATACATTAAAATTCAAAATCAAACATCAGACTTGTGCAAGCTTGCCTTCTCCCTGGACAAGTCTTCTATAAAATATGCGTTCAAGCAAGACAAACAAATGTGCGAAGAAGCATTTGAGCATGATCCATTATTGATTTCGTATTTGAAACACCAGACCAAAGAAATGTGCGAGAAAGCGATCGAAGCAAATGTCGATTCATACAATGATTTAAAATTCAAGACAGAAAAAATAAACATGGCATACTTGAAAAAATATCCATCGCACGTGAAACAAATGAGTAGTATATCAGAAGATATTAAGAAAATGCTCTTTGAAATGGACAAAAAGTTATTGCGTTATTTTGAAGATCAATCCGAGGACATGGTGAAACAATTGTTGGAAAATGATCCCCTCCAATTAAAATACATGAATTTTAGAACAAGAGAAATAGAAAATGAATGTTTTTTGAAAAACATGAACGTCTTTCCCCATGTCATTGAAAAAAGTAAAGAGATGACAATGAAAGCATTGGAACACAATCCCATGTTTTTGAGATTTGTGGAAAATCAAACCAAAGAACAAATTGATTTTGCGCTCTCAAAAGACTCAAGATGTATCGCTTTTTTAAAAAATCAATAAACAATAATTTTTTTTCAAATTTAAACTTTTTAAAAACAAACAAAATAAATGATACTTTGAATACCATAGTCTCAAATACAGAGAATCAATTTATTTTCAATCACAATGCAAATAGATGTTGTTTTTCAAAATATCAAAATTGTCGCTTTTGTAAAAAATGATAAAATGCCAAATCACTAAAAAAACAACAATAAAAAAAACTTTATTCATTTGAAATTCTTTAAAATTGCACAATACTTGAAAAAACATGACAGATTTGACTCACAAAATATACAATCAAAAACAAAATATAACCACCGAGTGTGTTGAACAAGACAAAAATGTAGTCGACACTATGGAACCTTTCGATTTGAAAGAAATCAATCTTTCGAGTTCTACTGTAATTTTTGGAAAGGATACACCTTTGAAATTCAATTTAATCAAAAATTTAATGATTCAAAACATGGAAAAATATGATCAATGTTTTCTCGTGAATTTTCCAATGAATCAAGAATTTGAACAAATTGTGGGAGAGAGAAACATGCTTCAATACAACAAGGAGACTTTGATGTTTATTCAAAATTTGATGGATTCCAACGAACACAACAAAAAGACTCTTTTGGTGATGAATGATCCTGGTTTTGTGAATTGTACCAAACCTCGACTAGGTGAGATCATTTATTCGTGTCAAAGTAATCGCGATAATATTTCAATCGTGACATCGTTTGATAAATTTTCAAAAGATTCTGACCATTATTTCATAATGTCCGACTATTGTTTCGTATTGGAATCTCAACTTATCACAACATCTCCATATGGATACAATGAGCACTGTGAAATCGAACTGCAATCAGGTTCTTATATGATCAAAACGATAACAGAACAATTGGAAATGCAAAAGATGGCTTTGGTTTCCAAAAGATTTTTCAACAAAGAAGATTGTTTCTTCAAGTACAATTTGGTAGATTCTTCAAAAAAGTGCGAAAAACAAAAAGAAACAACAAATTCAACCCAAAGTATCATGGACATGCTAAAAGCCATCAACAAAAGAATCGTTGCAATTGAAAATATTGTCAACATGAAACATCAGAAAAACGAGAACATCATAGAAAGAACTCAGATTCCATCAATCAGAGAGGGAATGTGTGTTTTGATTGAGGGGAAAACAATGTCTGGTAGGTCAACGTTGATCTTGGATTTGATTGAGAAAATTGGTTATCGATATAAGGAAATTTATTTGGACACGAGTTACATTTCTGGAAAGTCTCTTGTGAACATTGGCAATTTGAGAAACACGTCAGAACATGATGAATATGAAATTGTTGTTGAAATATTGAAGAAACAAAAAATGTTGAAAGGTGCGTCAGGTGATGGGATACCAGATGAAAATAGAATCCTTGTTGTTTTGGACGATTTTTCTGATTGGGTCGGGCAATACTTTGATGATGTATTGATTGAATCGAAGAATTACAAGATTGATTTTATTATTTCATTGAAAATCCCTCACAAATTCAACAGCGATCATTCAGAGAAATATGCTGATTTAATTATGAGACGCGTTGAAACCAACAATGAAAAACAAATCATTGATATTTACAAAGATATAGACACTTTTTGTGGAAAAAAAACAGAATTTCCCACATTGAATGATTTTACATCGAGCCTCAAAATGTCCGTCAAAAAAGATTATTCATGGTTGTGTCTATCCAACAAAAAATACAACGATCCGCTCAAAATTTATGAGTCTGAAATTTCACACCTCTAATTTGTTTCAAACAAAAATAAACATTTAATTCGAACCATTCAAATAAAGTGTCATTTTTTTTGTGATTTTTATTTTTTACCAATCATTTGAATAAACATTAAAAAATTTTAGAAAAAAAACATGCAACGACCAATTTGTTCAAGACCAGGATGCAATAAACCTGTTTTCATCGAGCCCAATGGAAGAGTCCATGACTATTGCGGAAGAACCTGTGCTTCTTTACATCGATCAATGGTTCAGGGAAATACGAGAATAAATGCCCCACAACACCAAACAAGACCAATAACACAAACAACTGCTTTGAGTAGTTCTTCAGGTTCATCGAAACAATTAGTATTCCCAAGAGATGAGTTGCTAATTGTGTATAAAACAGGCACTGAAAAATCACAATTATACACATTAAAAAATCAAGTTTCTCAAATATTGTCTCAAATTGGAATCAAATGTGTGCTCTTGGATTTGTCTTCACTTAATGTATACTTGGGAAAACATCATTCCAAGTGTATATTCATGTACATGTCTCCTCAGAGCGATGCGGACTTGAATAGAGGAACATTTTCGTTCAACTTGCAAAAATATGAGATTCCGGATTATCGCAACTTGAATGGACTGGATTCCATGAGTGTATCTACTTTTGTTTTGAAAAGTATTTTCCCAATGAAAGCAAAAAAAATACACTTTTACAATCAGTCTGATCCCTTCTATGAGTTTACAAATTTTTACCAGAGTCCTATCACACTCAGAGTGTACAACGACAAAAAAGGAGCGAAATATACATTCCCCACCACAGAACATTATTTTCAAGCTATGAAATTTTCATCTCCTCCAAATTATAAACTAATCGAGCAAGTATCTAAACTTCAAACTCCAAGAGATGCATTTAATTTTCCGAGACAACCCAATGTCCAAAAATACATTCGATCCGATTGGGACATGATAAAAGATGATGTCATGCTCACAGCATTATATGAAAAGTTTTCAAGCAACATGAACCTCAAAAGATTAATTTTATCCACGGGGGAATCATCCTTGGTAGAACACACAACAAATGATTCTTATTGGGGTGATGGTGGAGATGGAAGTGGACTCAATAGATTGGGATATCTACTTTCTCAAGTCAGGTTCATGATAAAAAATAATATTTCTCCATAAAATTGAATAAATTCCAAAAAAAATCATATTTAGAATTTTCCATTGTTTTGAATACTTTTTCTTTTTGTTTTGTATTTATATGTTCAATGTGTCTCACTCGCACAAGACAATTATTTTTACCACACAAATCAAACAACAATAACTTTTTTTTTCTTCAAAAAAATGAACCCTTCTTCAAACTCAAACGACCAAGAAAACCAAATTACCATGTCGACACTCGCTGATATATTGGACTTTGATTTGTCCACTGAAACACAAGAATTTTCACCAAAGAGAACATTTTCCGAGTTTGTTTGCTCTCACGACGGTAATCAATGTTTAGATCATGATGAAACACCTTGTAAAAAAGTAAAATCCAATGTTGTCGTAGAAACAAAGGAATTGCACTCTTCGTGTTCGATGATACATGAATCATTGAAAGAAAGCATCATGTGCTCCATATGCATGGGAATCTTATTCGATCCTTTGATGTGCTCTTGTGGTCATTCTTTTTGTGGCGAGTGCATTCATTCCTGGAGCAAGACGAAAAGGAATTGTGCCATATGCAGAAAACAGATATGCGAGACTCCTGTTCCCAACAGAGCCATTTCCGACCTCATAGATTGTCTCTTTTCTGAGGAAAATGCATCATGTGATTATAGCAACGATGCCGAGGTTTGTGAATGGAGAGACAGAGTTAAACATAGGAATGAAGATTACAAAAAACAAAGACAGTATTTTGAAAATTTTATCAAAAAGTTGATGAGTGTGAAAGATAAATTCAATTTGACCATGAGATTGAATGCACGAAACAAGAAAATGATGCAGATGATTATTTCAAAGTTCAAAGAAAAAACATGCAGGAGGGAAATTTTTGAGGCCATAGGTTTTACCGAAGAAAATGTAAACACCTGTCCCGCTCCGATTGTTTTAAACATGTGCGAAAACTTGGATATAGTGTTTCCTATATCCAAAATAGTTGATCAAACAACTAAAACTTGCAAACATTTTGCAAATGAAAAATATGCTCGATCGAAATTGTTGTGTTTGATAAACAAATGCAAATAAAAAAAACCCACGTTCTTTTTTTTTAAAAAAAATTGTTTTCTTTTTCTTTGGTTTATTGAAAATAGTTTTTTCTTTGGTTTTTTGAAATAGAATATTCCATGTTTCTTTGAATTTTTTTAGACAAATTAGTATATATGAAATCAGGTTGTATTTGCATTGACTCCTATCATTTAAATAGCAAAAAATAACAAATACAAAAGTAAAGATTCGCACCATGAAGACTCAATCATCAGCTTACGCATCGACTCAATCCCAATCGAAATCATGTGCCTTTCCTCCGTTGTTCAGAGAAACTTTGAAATGTCCAATATGCACCGAGATCATGTTTCAACCTGTTACATGTTACTGTAGTCACTCGTTCTGTAAGGATTGTATATGTTGTTTGAACAGAGGAAACGAAACATCATGCGTAGTATGCAAGAGTACATTGTGTGAGAACCCTGTCCCGAACATCACACTCAACTCTCTCATAGAAAGTATGTTTTCCGAAGGTAACAAGTATTTTGATTACAGTCAGGATAAAGAAGTTATCGTATGGAGAGAAAGGCTAACAAAACATAAACAGTTGGAGCAAAAGAAAAACAAAGACCTCGATGAATTTAAAAAGTGTTTCTCCTATCTCAAAGATGTTAACTTATGTGCCCCTTTGGATCATAAAACAAAATTCAAGATACTATGTTCATTGGACTATTTTAATACCACCCACTTGAGAAACTCATTTTGCGACTGGATCGGACTCACCGTTGAAAAAATAAATTCGATAACCACTTTGGAACTTGTGCATTTGTGCACAAACTTAAATATTCACGTGCCAGTCAAATGCATAAGATCGAATCAAGATGGAAGGATCATATCTAACACAGACAAGTCATTTCTGATTACCAAGTTAACGTCTATCATGAACAAATAAAAATTTATTTATTTTGAAAAGTATTTATATACTTTGTTGGAGCGCTGCATTCTTAGCAAGTTGATCCGCCTTCTCATTTCCATATATTTTTTTGTGACCAGGAATATGAATCAATCGAACATCTTTCTCATAAGAATTGATTTCTTTGAATATATTGTCAATCAATGCCTTGTTTTCATATTCTGTTTTGTCTTTGTCGATCCACAAATAATACCACGCCTTTTCCACCTTTCTGTTTTCAAACAGTTTTTGTTTCAACCATTCTTGTATATCCTGTGTATCATTGTTTGTCACCGAATGGGGGAAAGGCTCATTTTCCATCAATATTCCTCCATCGCATTCGAATATGTTACAAACATATTTTGAGTCTGTCAGGATGCGCAAGTGTTTGTTTGTGCTCTTGAATTTTTGAATACAAACCAAAACAGCCATTAACTCAGCACAATTATTCGATCTTTGATCTTTGTCTGTGATTTCCTCTCCTATTTTTATGTCTTGAGAAACATATATTCCATATCCCGCTCGACGCTTCATCTTTTCTGGGTTTGAATTATCCAAACACGAACCATCGGTATAAATATCCAAACAATGATCATTGTAATTTTTTTCATCGATTCCCGATTCCAAAAAAAGTTTTCTCTTTTTTCTCTGTTTGATGATAGGATTTATCTTCATATTCCAGTATGGGCTCATGAGTATTTGAGAACTTGTGCCAGGGTACGGCGTTTTCTTGTTTTCTTTTTTTGGGGGCTTGAAATCGTTTCCTTCGATAAATAATTGAGCGTCCTGTTTACTCGTGAAAGATTTATATTTGGCTCCCTTGAACCCATCAATCTGCTTTTTACATTCTTGCCAAGTATCATATATTCCTTTTTGATGTCCCACTCTCACAGCATACACTTTTTTCTGATATTTTGATTCATTTTCTTTTAAAAAAAGGGTTGCTTCTTCTCTGTTTGTAAAGGATTTGTATTTCGCTCCACCAAAACCATCGATTTGTTTTTTGCATTCATCCCATGTATTGAATATTCCTTTACTTCTTCCGACTTTGACAGCATAAACTTTTGACATTTTTTATTTTTGTTTGATTTGTGTATGTTTGTTTGGATGGGAATTTGATTTTCAAAAAAAGAGTTGAATTTTTGTATTGAAAAAAAGACAATGAATACTCCAATGTGATCACAAGCTTTTTTTGATTTGCTTAAATAAATCAAACACTCACCATTAATACAAAAATAAGGCTCCAGTCATGTTTGTAAAAGACCAACAATCTCTTGTGAGCGCACTTCAAAAAACATCCGAACAAACAATCCAAACAATCAATGGTCAAATCCTTGGTGATGCAAAGTCTCTCGCTATAAAATCATTTCCTGCATTAATTCGAATAGATTCGAGCACACCTCAATATCATGAATTTCAAGTGATCAACCAAACGAGCGAAACTCAACCAAGACAACTCGAAATCGATTTTTCTTTGTATTCAAACGAAGAAACACAATCTATAATATCTGTGAAAACTAAAGGAATATATGGGTTTTCCAACCAAATTGTCAATGGAAACAGAGTTTTATTAGAGGTTCTAGAAAAATCAATTGTTCGAATGATATTTTACACATCACAAAGCGTTGCACTAGATGCAGATAAAAATGAAGCGTGCTTGCAATTTCCTACTTTTGAAATTGCAACACTGTCTCCAGTCAACAGCAACAGTTCTTGATCAATCTCAAAGCCACAAGAATATAAATAAAGAATTCGATCGTTTTGATTGAGCATGCGTGTGTGTTTTTTTGCAGTTGGCACATTTCTTCACTCGCTTAAACTGTTTTATGTACTGATTGTGAAAATTCGTTTGAAAATTGGAACAAAACATGTTTTTTGATCTTATTATTAAAAGCATTGTTCAATTTGTTGAAAACAACCGATTTCAAAAAAAAGAGTGATTCCCTTTCAGGTGGTCATTGATAAAGAAGCTGATTAATTCGACAAAAAACATGATTCAAAAATGCCACCTTCCCCAAGAGATGATCAATGAAATATTGAGTTACAACACACAAGGATTAATGGAAATGCGAAGTGTTTGCAAGAATTGGAAAAATGCGTGTGAGGAAAGAATCATTCAAATTTTGCGAGAAGCATTTGATTTAGATTTTGAATACGTTTCTTTGCAATCACAAAATGCAAAAAACATGGGGAATGTTTATATTGGTCAAGAAACGTACAACAAGTACAACTCGATGAAGAATTTGTTTGATACGTTCGATTATGATGAATTCTCGTTCAACGATGTTTTGGGAGAATTGAATCGAATGAGCATTCAAATGAACTTTAAGTATAATTGTCGATCGATTCAAAGTCATCGAATGATCCTCAATATACTGAAAGATGAGACTGTGTCGTTCATGGAAAAAATAAAAAAAGTCAATATACTGTTTTTTGAAAACATTTTTGACTTTGACAACATTGACTATTTTGTTAACCGTTTGAAAAGCAACATGTTTTATTTTAGGTTGTTGATACAAGTGGATCGTTCAAAGTGCATGGGTTTTTCCTTGGAATTATCAGAGTATGATGATTCTAAAATTGAAAGCCTGATACAAAATTTAGAGAGAATTTCAATCTTCTCTTTCGATTATGTATCTTCGACGCAACCCAAAGATTTCAAGTTCAAGTTCAAACTAGAAGAAAAGAACGTGGATTGCAATCCATCAAGTGATTACAATGACATGATTTGCAAAAAATCAAGCAATCCATTAACAAACCCAGTATGCATTCAATTTGGATGTTCGATCATTGATGTAAATCCATTGATTGAAAAACAAATCAAAATGACAAAGTGTATGAACTGTTTTGATCGGGAATACCTGCAAAAATATGAGAATATTATTCGACTTTTGAAAAAAACAAATTAAAATCCACAATTTTGAGACGGAACCAATCATTTTTTTATTGTGGCTTTGGGATTGATTAGAAATTATTGATTTACGTGAAAAAGTTTTTTTTCGTTGGTCAAATACTTTTTGTGTTTCAAAAAATAAACACACATCGCTTTTCCAATATTTGTTGTTTGTGTTTTTGTTTTTAAAAAAAATGAATCAGCCAATCGTCACAAAATTAAATATACTCAATCGTTCTATCCAAAGTCTCATCAACAAAATTCCAGAATATGATTCCAATTATTCTTTTGTTGTGACCGAATTGTACAACATGTTTGGCACACATTTTCACACACAACTGCTGGGGACTATAAAGGTCATGGGGAAACAACAGTTTCACCAGTACATCATTGATAATATATCGGAAGATGCTATTAAGAATTGTTGGAAAATGGATTGTAAAACGATATACTCTTCCATTTCGAACAAAGATTTGAAATTTATTATTCAATATCTGTGGTATAGGTCTCTCGATTTCATCATACGGTACATTCCCAAATTCGAAATAACAGATGAATTCCAAAATATAGTGACTGCTGTTTCAATGCTCTCCATGGTTCTCTTCGATGATATGCAACAAACAAACGATGAGCTATATATTTCCCCATTTTACTTGAACGAAACAGTTGTAGACCACAAGAGATACGTCGATCCTGGTCTAAAATATACGAGACTGCATGACATGCATTATTTTATAAGATATCCGATTTCGTATGGTATATTTTTCATAAAGAGTGATAAAGTGCTCGTTCAATCAAACGTTCTATCGGACACCAAGAATGGTAAAAAAATAAAACAAGATTTTGTGAATCAATCAAACAGCAAAAACCAAGTAAAAGAAACACCAACAAACAATACCACTCAAAAAATTGAACAAGAGAAAACCCAATTGTTTCTTGAAATGAAAAACACACTGGTTCCCTCCTTGGTAAAATCAATCACACAATGTGTGCCCGAATCTTCTCAAAAAAATCAATTGAAATCAGAGATGCAATCAACGCTCTACAATTATTTCACGAAAAACATGAACACACAAAGTAGAATGAATCTTCTCTCCATAATATCCAAATTCTCGATCAAAAACATTAATTTTACTTGCATATCAAGAATTTCCTCAAAAACAGCAAATTTAATGGACAAATGTGAGTTGAAGGCAAAAAAAATTAGAAGAATGATTTATCACTTGAAAAACAATCAACCACTCGATAAAAAACCAAATGAACCACTCGACAAAAAACAAAATCAACCAATTATTCGACAAGTCATACAAAAATTGGCAAACAAACCCACAGACACAACTGACCATATAAACAAGGCAAATCAAATATACGACGAAATAGTGGACAAACTTGTTCCAAAATTGGTAAAGTCTTTGATGATATGCATACCTACTGCGTCTAAAACGAGAAAAATGATTTTAAAATTGACATCACACATCAATTCCTATTTTTTGATCGAGTCTTTTTATGGAGACTTGGATAAGAATTGGTTTATAAACAATGTTTTGTTCAAGTTTTCTGATGAAAATGGAACTCCCTGTATAAGAAAAATATCCAAGCAATCCAATGAAGCAATCGATCAATGCCTAATAGCATCCGAAAAGTTCATGGAAATAATGGAATTCATACAAGAAAATGAATCGGTGTCAGAGATCGATCCAATGAGAGATTCCGTATATGATCCAAACAACCAAAAATCAATCAATAACATACTCATTGATTTTACAGTTACTCCTGGGTGGTCGATCAAAGAGAAGGGAAGTTCAAACCATAGAGTACATAGAAAACCAGTGGTATTTACAAAAACAGAATAAAAATTAAATATTTATTTTTTTCAAATGTTTAACAAAATTGAATTCTTCTAAATCATCAAACACATTTTCACCACAATGATTGTATCCCCTATTGAACCAAAATTCTATACTTTTATCCACAGGAAATAACCACACATAGTCGCAATCGTTTCTAAAATGCGACTCCAAATGAGTTAAAAGTGTTGATGCATATCCTTTGGATTGATGTGGTTCAAATGTTTGAATCAATTCAATGTAAACTCGCCTGTTATTGTTTTTGGTTGTTATTGGTTGACCATGTGAAACAAAGGACACGATATTATTGTTTACAAAGAGACCAAAACCGTCATTTGCTTCAATGGTGTGAGTATTTTTTATAAAAGAACCAGATGAATTTGTGTTGCTGTGTGTTCCAAACAATGTTTCGTGATATTTCGTTTGAATTTGGGTTTCATGTTTGATTTTTTGAAAAATTTCAATCTTGTCATTGGTGTTTAATTTTCTAATTTGATATTGGTTTGTTTGTGAATCAATACAATGAGTAAAACAAATGTCCATTTTTTCATGAATACATGAAAGATGAAAATATAAACGATTCACGTTTTTACAAAATGGGCATGTTCTTTGTATGTGTTTTAGATTGTTATTTTTGGATTGGCACAAACAACAAACTTGTTTATTGACACGATCCAAACATATCCCACGTTTCTGCAAAGACGAGCAATCTATGCAATGATAGTATTGTCCTTGTTGCAGGGATTCTACTTTGAAAAGACAGTTTGTGTTTTTGCAGCGCTGTAAACATTTCGTTTTCATTTTCTTTTTTGTATTGTGTTTTTTGTTTCATTCAGTTAGTGATAAAGGTGTAAAAAAAAATAAACATTTATTTGAAACATGTTTTTGAAAAATTCCAAAAAAAAATCATTTTTATTTTTCAATCGATTGTAGCGCTTTTTTCAAATGATTAATATTGTCTTCCAATGAAAAAAACTTGAATGATTTTGCCTTCTCCACGCATTGTTGTCTTATTTCGTCCAAGAATTCAATCAATTTATCCTTATTTGGACAAATAATCCGCTCGTACTGCTTTATCGACATGATTCGTTTCATTTCCTTAATGTACCATTGATCGATTGTCAGAGTCTTTGCGTTTTTTTTCGCGTTCTCGAAGAATCGCTCTTCATCGATTGACATCATCTTTTCAACTGATCCCTTCTCGTTGAGTCGAACAAGCACGTTGTTGAACCGATTATCTGATGTCATAACATGTCTAAACGCTTGTATCTTGGCTGCCTCTAAAATCATTTCCTTCGACATGTCATTCTTTATAACGTGTGTCTTTGCTTCCTCGGTCATACCTTCTTTCAATTGAATGACAATCCATATTTTCAGCGGTTTTACGTTTGCAAAAGAGTTTCTATCGTCCACTTCATTGTAATCGAAAAATTCAAAATTCCTTGGTTCATGTTCGAGAGACCAGTATAAATTTTTGTCTTCATTTTTGTTCCAATCATTGTGAACATAATTTGAGGCACACACAAAATAATTAGTTCCCATTTTTTCAAGACCTACCAATTCTTTCCACTCATCAATAATAACCTGATGAGGTTCATAATTATTTGATTGACAAAAACCAGACCCGCATGGTTTAAGTATAACTTTCAAGCCTGAATTCAAATCTCTGGCATAAAATCCCATCGGAGAATCTGCCCTCCTCATGTTACATGGTTTGTATAATCTGACTGCACCCAAGATGTCGAACCGTTGTTCAATGTAATTGGTTGGTTCACTTTTCACTTGTTTCAACTCTACTATTTTTCCATCAAACGTCAAATGATCTTGTTTCTCTATGCATTCCAGGTGTATTTTGTCAAGAAGGCATTCTTTTATTTTTCGAGGAGATTTTCTTTTAATAGTTACTCTTACTTTGGCTTTTGTCATTATTATTTTATTGTGTTTGAAATGTATTTATTTTTTTGTCGCATGGAGACATTGTTGGATTGATTTCATTTACAAAAAACAGAAATTCAATGGTTCAAAATATATAGAACATTCTTTTGAAAGAAAAAAAACAACACACGCCACACATCAGAGAATTTTCCATTTATTTTCCTAATGCAATTTCAAGAACTATATAAATATGCTTAATGTTGAATTCAATCGATTGAAACATAGGGATACACAATAACAATAAAAACAAACACATCATTCACTTTTAATTTCATCAACAATCATTTCAAAAAACAAAAAATACTTCAACCATGAATCAAAAACAATTATTCACCAAATTCTTGTCCGAGCACAACATCGACACCCAATCATTGGAACACCTGAAGAAAGACTGCCTGGGCCTCTTTGCATTCAAGATGAAAGTAAAAATAGAATCCGAAATTGAACCCATCGACGCAGACTTTTCCCTCCAAAAGAGTTTCCTTCAAAAGTCTATTAGACGAGGAAAAGTAGAGGACATCCGAACGCTGATGATCGATGTTCTCTTTTTCAGCTACATAAGGATCATAGACATAGAACTCAATAAGCCAGAAAAAAAGAAGAGTGCTTCAGCACTTAAAGGTAACATTACAAACTTTGTCAATCGTATGCTCGTATCAATCGTCGAAGACATTTCCGTGGGAGATGTTTTCTTGTTGACAGATGTGTCATCCTACCTCAACGACCTAAAAGACCCCAAATGGTTCAATCAAGTGGAGAACCTTGAGACATCATTGAAACACATATGGATCGTTTCCGATAGAATATGCAATGTAGATTTTCGAGTGCGTCTTCCATCGTACCTCAGGGCATCATGTTTCGATCTTCCCCGATCCACTGAACTCATCCAAGACGAGCAGGCATGTTCCATCCGAACCCTCTTGAAAAACCACGATTCTTCAACCTTGAAAACACTACTATCACAACCGTCCAAAGTGAGCGATATGTTTCTTCCTATAATGTCCAAACTATTTGAATCGTTGTATGATCCTTCAAACGTCTTGGAGAAAAAAAAGAAAGAAGGAACGACTTGTGTGATCAATGCGAAACACATTATGCAAATGATCGAGGACAACACTGACACACTATCATGTCATTGCCAGAACAAGTTGCAAAACAAGCTCGGTTACGATCACAGACTCGTCATGAAACTCAACGCTCTTGTGTCTCACACCATAAAATTAAGGGCTGTGTGTTTGGAAATGTGCAAATCTGTGAAGATGACCCTGGTTCCGAAAAAGGACGGCACCAAAAAATCCTTTGAATACGGAGAGTTCTGGGTGTTTTACGTTCACTTCGCAGCATATTGTTTATTGTTCAACAAGAAGGAAATGGTGGAAAAGTACAGAAAAAGAAAGATTATCGAGGAGAAAATTGACGCAGAACAAATCAAAACATGTTTGAGAGATCACATGAACAAGACACATATTGAAGTTCCAATGTACTGCTTCGATCAACATGTAAAAACAACGAAAAAGAAAAAACAAATCAAGAATCAATCTGACAAAAAGTTTTTCATTGACGAGGCATCAAACGTATTACAGGAGAAATTAGATTTCCATCCTCAAATAGAAGTGATAAAAAAGATATACCAGGATATTTCAAAAACGAGCTACAAAAGAAATGCTTTCGTGTGTGATAACTCGGTCAAGAGAAAAAGAGGACAATCATCTTCCAGTGATGATGATGAAAATGATTTATTCGATGATTCAACACTTGAAACAATACAACCAGTAAACAAAAAAATCAAACAATAAATGCTCTGTTTTTTGACAAAAATGAATGATCTACTTTTTTATTGAATGATTGTAAATAAATTTTTTTTAAAATCTTGTGTTTTTGATTTTTCAAATTTGGAAAATATTGGAACAACATGGATAATGAAAAAATAGAATCTTCTCTTTTTTTTTGCTAAAATATTAAAATACTACCATAAAACGAATCGATGTGGTGCGATTGAATGGTACACTGTTCATCATCCCACAATAAAAAAATAACAACACATTCACTCCTTTCCTTTCCCAAAAAACATACACACTTTCTCTTTTATTAACGATGAACACCAAACACACAACACCAGAACAAATCCTCGAGCAACAATGTCTTCAGGGAAACCTCTTTTCATTCATTGACTTGACTGATGCTATCGACGATCCTCGTGTATTCCAAAATTATTTGACACGAGAATTGTACCCAGGAAAAAGACCCAAATGGTCTGTCGAAAAAGAAATTCAATGTACCAAGCCACGCAAGATTCAAAAGAAGAACAGGACACCTTTATTCAAATGCAACAAACTCATGGAACAGGAAATCAAAAAAGAACAGGGCGTATTTGAAGGTCTGGACTTTTTCGAATTGACCGAAACAATTATGGGAAAAGACTTTGTAGATTTACCAATCTTGACCGAGCAAGAATCAAACAATATCGATTACGAAGATTTGATACAATTGTTTAGTCCATAATGTACAAAAAATAAAAATCGAACAAAAATAAAAAAAAATCCACGTTTACACATGTTTTATTTTAATTCCACTCTGGACTTTAACAAAACTTCTCCATTGTTTGGCTCATAAAAACCAAAGTAAACAGTCTTGTGTATCATTTGATCATAATGTTCTTGTCCAGAAACAATGTGGTACCTACTATTGTATAATGACCCCTCCAAATCACAAATCAACTTTATACTGGAATTCGCATTGAGAATCGTGAAATATAACACCATAGAACACGCACACAATGTCTTTGCTTTTGTGTTGATTTTGTTGCTTAAAAATGTTGTGCCAGGAATCGAACACAAAATGCTAAACACTTTGACATAGATTGCATGGAATGATTCCCTGATCGATTGCATCTCACAATTTGAGAGCTCATCAAAATACGCAGATGGATTGTCCGATTGCAGGGGTTCAATGAGGTTCAATATTTGATTATTTTCAATCGATGTTATATGTATGTTTTTCAAGGTGTCTCCCATTTTGGATGTGATCATGGGCAATATCAAAAAGATTGTTTTTTCGATCGACTGTTTGTGGTCTTTGAATGTATGCTCTAATTGTTTTCTCAAATCAATCACACATGCTTCCAACTTGTCCAGAATACATGAAACAGTGTTTTTAGTTTGTGTGAACATGTCCTTCAAACTGGAGTTTTCATCGTATATTTTAAATGTTTCCAAGTTCATGTCGTCCATGGAATAATTTATTGTCTTATCGAAAGACACTACACCATCGAGCACGACTTTTGATTTTTTAATTACAAAATTCGTTAATGCATCAACCATACCAACTGTCTTGCTTCCTTTTATTTGGCGAGTTATGCGATCATTCGCACAATGTAAGTGTGGTTGAAAGTATACAGATTTATGAATCCATGCCAAATCTACACCCCTATTATGTTTGAGCGATGATCTCTTTTTGAAAATAAAAAATGCATACAATACAATTTTTTCAAACAGACTTTTCAATTCGTGAAAATTATTTGAACCAGAGGAAAAATACTTGCGCGTCAAAGTCGAAACAAATTGATTGAACATGGATAGCTCCAAGCGCCCATTGTACGTTCCTGAAAAAATAATTGATCCTGTTTGTTCGCATTGTATGATCAACTCGTCGTTGTAATTGTTTCTTATGAAATCTCCGATATCGAAATTGCAAGACTGGTTTTCCTTGATTGTTTTGTAGAACGAGGTGGTCAAATCTTGAAGCACAATATCTTCATTGAAATGGAGTTGGTTGACAGATTTGCAAAAATTGTCAAAATGAAATGTCATATTGTCCAACAACACAAAAATCTCATTGATCAATGGATTCGAATAATTCTTTGTAGGTTTGATCATTTTGAACTGTAGTTCGATGTCATTTTGTTCACATTCTTGAATGGCTGGTTCGCTTTGTATCGCACTCATTGGAACAATCTCTTGTGTAAATACGATGGATTTTTGGAAGCTCTCATTGGTGTAAATATCTTTCAATCCTGGTTTGTGATTCAATAATACACTCGATAGAGACCCATTCAAAGAATCATTGATCGATATATGGTTATTTGTATTTATTGGCATTCCCTGAGTTATGTAATCGAACTGAGGAACTGGATAATGTATTTTTATTTGACAAAACAGGACGATCGACGAGCAACAACAAACAAACGTTCTTGATTTGAATTCTTGTGTTGTGATGAACCCGAAAAACTCGTTCGAAACATAGTGCTCATACACTTGGCACAAGTTGAATATAAAAAATGAAATGTCGGATTGAATTTTGATTGAAACATTTTTGCATGCATCAAACGAACAATCCTCAAAAAATGAATCATCGAAAACGCTACAGCAATGTTTTATCAAAAGAGGATTCTTTTTGATGATGGATTCAAGTGTTTCGTGTACCTGATTTTGAAAAAATAAAAAAGTTGTGTTTGCAACAGCATAATAATTATTGGTTGATTTGAACGAGTCGAAGCAATTTAAAATGTTGTGCACATGAGTGTTCGACAATTCCAAGTGATACTTGACTTTTTCATTTAATTGTAAACTCATTTTGCTTTGAATATTTTTGTTTGTTTTCAAAAATGAATCATTCAATTGATCGTGTGAAAAATAAAAAAACACAATATTTTATTCATTTTTGGAATATTAAATAAAATTTTCAATGGGAATAAAGAATCGTCGATAAAACATCAACCACATTTTCTTCGCTGCTCATTCCCAGAGATTCTGGTGTATCATAATCTTTAATTGGAGCTCCCATGAAATTAAATTTGGGTTGATTTCTCAACGTTTCAGGATGTCTCATGAGATACATGCTTTTTATGACAATGAAAGGATCCGTTAATTGCACGTCCAAATGATCGTCAGGGTTGGAAGAACTCCCAATGAAATGTAGATCAATCCAATCATCATCTCCATTACTAGTCGATCCGCTTGTTTGATCACCATAGTTCGAGTTTTGTATAACTGTTTGTGCGTCGTCATTCGCTTCATAACTGTAACTCGGAGATTCTTGTCCATTGTTGTGTGATGCAGGTGATGATCTATCGTTGAAATGTGATACTTCATAATTTGGAGACATGTTGTAACCTATACTCGTTGTGGGCGAGAACGATCCGTCTTGATTATCTTCTTCAAATGATTCGTCCATGTCTTCCACATTTACTATGGGATCAAAAGCACGCGTCTGATTGTTTCCTCTTGAATATACTATGCTATGGTTGTAGTTAATGGGTGTTCGATTTGGTCTAACGGTCGATTGTCTTGAATTTTGGAGCGCCCTCAATCGATCCGCTCTTTTTTGAATGAGTACGGGATTGTATGGGCTATGTTTGCTTCCTGGAACATTTTTTGTTTTTTCAATTCTATACATGGGCTTCATTTTTTTTTTCAAGAAAAAGATGTGTTTGTGTCGCACAACAAATAAAATTGTTTATTATTACAAAAAATAAAAATATTGGGTTGTGTGGTTCCATTCAAATGTTGAACTTGTAATTTCGATTGAACATTGTTTTTTGTGACGAAACGCTTTGGAAAATTGATTGTTTTGGTGTTTAATGTACCAAATCAATGATCCACATGTTTTTTGAGCATATGATCAATGACCAAAAAGAAAAAATATTAAATTTTTTTACACGTTGGATTGTGTACAATTTTATGGATGGATGATAATAAACGTTGGATTGATTGTTCCAAAAAAATCATAAATGATTGCAAGACATGATGATTTGGATGATGAAATTTATTTTCTCTTTTCGATCTTCAAAAGCAATGTTAGCGATTTTTGTCATCAAATCTCAACCACTCATGAAATGCACTCAATCGTTGAGATTTGTGTATTCAATGCATGTGACGTCAATGAAGGGATAAATATTGCTTGTATATCTCAACTTATGCGTCAACTGGGAATTTCAATCAATTGGACAAATCTCTTTTCCAAAGTAAAGAAATCGTTTAATGTCCTCAAGATGGGTATAAAAAAAGTGCATCGTCAACTCATCTCTCGTGCACCCTCTGATAAAAAACACAATCACAATGTCCATTCCATTTTGGCACGATTATTTTTCATAGATTCTCAGTGCGCAAAATCATCAATAAATAACCATTTATATTCATTATTCAATCGATCACAAGAACATTTAAATTGCAGAAATTCGATTGCACTCAAAAGATGAACATACAAAAGGTTTGTAGAAGGCGACAACGATTCATTATTTTGAAAATTACAAAATAAAACATTCTCATTTTACCATGAAACACATGTTTTGATCCAAAAGAAAAATAATTGAAACAAATCAAAAAAAAATCACATACACAATTGTAGATGAAGAGCATGATCGAATTCATTGGACGCACAATGATTGTTTTTTTTTGAAACACAAAAAAGCAAATCAAAAATCCTTGTCATAAATATCAAAATAAATTGTTTCATATGAAATTTCGAAGATCATGGCATCGATTGCTATTTTTTTGTTTGAAAAATCAAATTTCAATCATGAGCCAACCAAACAAAAAAACAAAAACTACACATGAAAAAATAACAATTCAACAAACACAATCCTTTGAAGGTTTGTCTGCTGATTGTCTATCTCACATTTTGTCTCTCTACTCTTGTTCGTTGTTGGATATTTTTAGATTAAGCCTCGTGTGCAAAAAATTGAATCACACACTCGAAGATGATCGCATATGGAACGATATGGTTGAATACTTGTATGTGCATCCGAGATGGCTTGAGAGAGTTCCCAATTCACTTGCAAATGAAAAAATAGCATTAGGTGTAGAATGTTTAAAGGACGATTATTGGATCAGACAATTGATCATGGAACACACAGATCAACCAACAACCAAATTGAAATTGAAGCATATCATGCAAAAAAATTGCCAATCATGCCACCAGAGAAAGACATGCACGTCTCACGCATTCAAAATCAACACATCCATCATAAAACCTCTCACCAAAAATTCAATCGCTTTCGAAGGATCACTCGAGCCTAATGTTTGTTTCCATTGCTTGGAATTGTGTTGTAATAAGACTTCATGCGTCAATCACTTTTTGTTGACAGACTCTGAAATATCGAGAATGCCCCATCGTGAAATGAAATCCAATTATGGGAGCACAACAATGCTATATGCTCTAAAAAATGTATGCATGCTTTCCATCAAGAAATATCCACATGGAATCGAACAAGAAATACAAAAAAAGGAACAACTCAAATTGAAAAAGCAAAAAATCAAACAATTGAAAAATGAAATTAAACAAATTGTTTGAAAAAAAAAATATTTAAATCTCTTTATAAAAAACAATCGTTGTGTCTTTTGAAAAAAAAAATGTCCATTCCTCTTAAAACAATAACAAAACGAATAAACAAATTTCAACTCGCGTGTTTCGACTTGTTCGACGAAGTCGTCAAGTTCTCTTCTCAAACAACGACAGAAGATTTCATGTGTTATTGCATTGGAAAATTAATTTTGAATTGGAAAACTATTTTTCCTCAACATCACTTGGAATTTTGTTATGAAATTGAAGAATACATTGATGATTTGGAAAAACTTGATCTTGTATTGTGTCAAAACGATTCCTTTTGGAAAAAGAGCCAAGTGTGCCACAAAATGATGGCTCCAATTCGAACCAACCAGTTCATGAAATATTTTACTCCGTTGATGATTGATTTCTTTGACACCTTCGGATTGTCTCGTTACAAAAATACTATCAACATGAATGTATGGTACGAAATGTTAAAACAATTGATTCATTTTCACAGCTTGATGAAACAAATGATCGAAAAAAATAACCAGGAAATTAAAATATCAAAGTATGTCATAGAAGATCGCATGGTTTTGGAAATAATATCGTACGATCTTGATCCCTCAAATCAAAAAATAATAGCACAACAAAAAACAAAAATAAAAATTGATTTGTAATGTGTAAAAAAATTTATTTTTGTTGAATAAATCGATAAAACAATGGTGTTTCCAAAATATTGGTCATGTATGATTTACTACTGCATTCGTTTTCCAAATCATGTGATTGAAAATAGGTATAATAATCGTGTTTTTTGAAAAAACCTAAAAATTCAATATATGTACCAGGCATAACATCTTCATCATCGAGACCATCTTCTTCATTGTCATATGGTTTCAAAATACACGACAAAAATGTTCTAAATGGACGACTCAAACTACTCGATGTTTCGTTTTCTTCAATTATCTCCAACACTTCATCAGGACAACACTGCTTATCAAACACTCTATCATATTTTTCTCTATTTTGCTTGAACTTTAATCCACACCTCAGCATGTGATCCATGAATTTGTATGAAAAAGTATTTTCAATGTAGTCGAATTCTCTCAAACTCGATAAATTGATAATCATCTTGAAAAGATAAGGGTCTTCAAATTGAAGAATAATTCTAACAAATTTCATCATGTCCAAAAAGTACAACTTTGAATAATCTTGATCCGCTTTCGTATAATTGAGATGCTGCAAATCAGTGGAATATTTATTGTATCGGACATGCGATCTCCCAAAATCAATCAACTTGAACGAGTAACCATGTGTGGGAATCACGTATGTCTTGTTGTTTCTCTCAAATATCATCTGTTGTTGATTGGTTTTTTCAACCACAATGTTGGGTAAGCGTATATCGAAATGAACAAACTCAATGAATTTCTCCGCATCCAACAATCCAAAACACAATTGCGCAAACAAGCTATCGTAGAACTGCATTTTCTTCATGTAATTGGTGTTCAAATCTGATGGAAATCCATATTTCCCAGGTTTTCTCACCATATCATACAAATCACACGTTCCCAAATTTTCTTGTATGGTGAGTATACTAAACCATGCTCTCTTTTTCGTGTGATCGATTTCTAAATCTAAGCACGAATAATACAAGAATGGAAAAATAGGATTGACATGATTCATATTGCTCACACAAATTCCATTGAAAGCCTCGTTCAACGCTTCTGATTCTTTTTTGAAAAATTGTGAAAACAATTGATCAAGACTATCTTTTTTGATGATCATTTGTGCGTCTTTGTATTTGGTCAATTTCATTATCATTTGATAATTGTCACGTTCTCTGTTTTTTATTCTATTTGTTTTTCCTGATACCCAGTGTTCTTCCTCACTTGGAGTCAAAAATTTTTGTGTCTTTAAAACAACAGGAACTCCCATTATTTCACCCTGATAAATTTGTCTGTCTTTCTTTTGAGGACCTAGTGGTTTTAATTTTTGATCGAAAATGTTGTTGTATACAAAAGTAATTTGATCTTCAAGAAAAACAAAAATATCCCTGTCCAAAACGTTCTGCAACACTAGTGGATTGATGTGAATAAATTGATTATTATTTTTTGCGATTTCATTAATGTATGAATCAATGTATTGCCTGCTCAATTTTATTCCCTTGTTTGTTTGAGAATCTTCCAAAAAATCATCATACATTTTTTGCTTTTACTTGTTTGCATCGTTGAATATTTCAAAATCCTCCAACAAACTCACATTTCTCACATTGTAATGATTTTGTATTTTTTGATGAATTGCCAGAGATATTTTTTGGTTGTAACATTTTCTAATGTTTTTTTCTATTTCAATGTGATTTGTTTGATTTGATATAGTTTTGCGTATGTTTTTCTTGAAATGTTGATCTTTGTAACCAATGTTTTTCAACTTTGAAAAATACAGTGATCCATAATTTTTAGAATGCAAACTTCGATCTTCAACAGGATCATCCATATAATAGGATGCATAATGATTCACACCATCATCTATTGGATTTGCATTGAACGCATTGTCCTTTAAATCCATATCACTCTGATTCACATTGTGTGTGCCCACATTAGAAATATCATTGTAAACAAATGTATCGTAATTTGGATTGGCGCTGAAATAATGATCATCCACCATTTGATCTTCATTGTCGCTGTTGTCATCGTCCATTATCTGGCTGTATTTTGGATCATCAAACATCATGTAATCATTTTTATTGCGCGAATGTTTTGTTTTCAATGAGCTGAACAAATCATCTTCAAATGGATTGACACTCAATAAAGGAGAATTAAAAGATGATCCTCCCAATATTTCATCAAATATATCAAATTTTGGTGATTTTTTTTGGGAAAATTGTGGCTCAAATGGAAAAACATTGTTGTTTAAAAAATCATCGGTATTTTCTAATGGATTTTTAAATTGATCGAGTGGGTATTGATTATGCATTGTCCAATCAGAGGGAAAGTTCGTTTCACCATAACCAAACAACTCATTTGTGGGATCGATGAATGGGTTCAAATTATTTCCAATCAAATCATTGAAGAATGGATCATGTTCTTTTTTCTTTTTCTTTTGGTTTTGTTCGAGGATTGGACTTTGATTCTTTGAGTTTTTGAAACTTCGTTTTCTTTTGTTTTCGTTTAGTTTGATTTTGTCAAAAACATTTCTCTTCTTTTTGTGAGCTATTTTTTCTTCGATGACATCCAATTGTCTTTTCTCATCATTTGAAATTTTAATCATGTTTGTTTTTTTTAAAAAGAAAAGAGTTCAACAAAAATATGGTTTTTATTTCAAGCTTCGAAAATTAAAAAAAAATAAATTTTCATTGCTTCTTTTTTTTAAAGTCTAAATGAATCAAACAAGTTTGTCTTTTCAAAAATATTGACAATATGGGAGTCTGGACTACAATATTGCTCCAATTCGTGCGGTTGGAAAAATGAATATGTTCTATCCGCCTTGAAATAACCCAGCCCCTTAATATGCATTTCTGGGTTTAAATCCGTTTCATTTTGCCAGGATAGCGCGTACTTTTCTGGAACCATGACACATGACAAAAAGGATCGGAACGGTTTTCCAATGTTTTTGGTCATTTCATGCGTTTCTAATTGTTTTTCTAAATCCGAATCACAATATCTTGGTTCGAAAACTTTCCTGTACCTTCCTCCAGTCCTTTGATTCGCTAATCCACATTCAAGCATATATTCCATGAATCTATACGTGAACGTCTGGCTCATAGCATCGCGATATTTTGGATTGTTGGATGATAGAACAATGAGCTCAAACAAATGAGGGTCTTCTCCCTGAAGCACCATTCTCACAAATTTCATCATATCGACAAAATACAATTTTGAATAGTCCTGATCCTCTTCCAAATCGTTTATCGATATCTCAGTCGATATTCCATCGTACAATACATGAGACCTTCCGAAATCGATCAATCGAAACAGATAACCATTCGTCGGTATTTTATATGTTTTTCCATTTCTCTTGAACATCAGGTGTTCCTGGTTGGTTTTTTCTACTGTGATATTTGGTAAACGGACATCAAAATGAACGAATTGCATTGCTTGCTCGGCGTCCAACAAACCAAAACACAATTGAACGAGTAAACTGTCGTAGAACTTGAGCTTCTCAAACAGGTCATCTTCCAACCCCTCAACGAAACCATAATTTGCAGGATATCGTATCAAACGATGCATGTCGACGGAACCCATTTTCTCCTGGATGGTTATTATTTTGAACGATGCAGTTTGTTTTTCGTGATCCAAATCCAAATCCAAACACGAATAATACAAAAACGGGAACAAATGATTCACGTGGTTCATGTTACTGAGGCATATTCCATTGGTCGATTCATTCAGCGCTTCTGATTCTTTTTTGAAAAAGCGGAACAAGTGTTTCGTTCTTTGGCGACTCAATTTGATTTTCGAATCACTATACTTTGAAACATTCATCAACACTTCATAGTTGGCTAACTTTAGACTATCTACCGCGTTTGTTACCATTCTGTGATTGGGATTTCTTGTGGAACCATAATATATGCTCGATTCAATCGGATCCATGAAATCCTGGACTTTTAAAATTACAGGAACTCCCATCAACTCACCAGAGTATATTTGTCTGTCTGAGTTTTGCGAGCCACTAATCAATTTTAATTTTTTTGCGAATATGTTGTTTCTGATGAATGTGAATTGATTTTCTAAAAAAACGGAACTTTCTCGATCCGAGTGTTTACTCGCAATAAACGGATTAATGTGAATCAATTTGTCGTTATTTTTGGACACATCTCTCACATAATCGTCAATGTACTGCTTTTCCAACACCAATCCTTTGTTTGTAGTTGATTGACGCAAGAAATCAGCATACAATCGTTGTTTATATTGTTCGGCGTTGTCAAAAATTTCGTAATCCTCCAACAAACTAATATTTTTAACGTTGTAATGATTTTGTATTTTTTCATGAATTGCCACTGCTATCTTTTGGTTGTAACACTTTCTCATGATGCTCTCTTTGTTCACGTGTTGCTCATCATTCGAAACATTCTTGTACAAATGTTGCTTGAATTTTCTTTCAATCGAACCAATATCTCTCAGTCTCGAAAAATACATCATATGATCACCCATATTCGAATAATTTTTGACTTCCGATTCGTTCGCATAACCAGTTGGATAATGATCCTCATCTATCGGATCAGCCAAATCTATGTTTTCCAAATATTCATAATCGTCTTCTGGAACCCTATAATCAGTCATGTCTTCTGAATCATCGGACATGTCGTAATACTCAAAATTTCTATTAGGGTTGTATAATCCGTCTTGTTGTTCGTCGCTGGAATCATCGTCCGATTCTTGGTTCAAATCATAGTCTTGTGTTTCGTTTTCAGAGTCCTGATTCAAATCATAATCTTGTTCACTTTCAAGATCGTCATTATGCTTGTATGGACTTTTCACAGGGGATGTTTTAGTATCAGAAAACCTTGTGTCTCTTTCAAAAGGAGAAAACTGCATTGTATCATTGTCATCATAAAATGCTGGAAGTGGAAGGTTCGACCGAGGTGGTGATGCATCATTAACATTTGTTTTTTTCATCAGTTCTTTCAATAAAGGAGGTGTTTCAAATGACTGAATCGATTGCATATTTTTCTGAATAGAATTTCTTGCTTTTTGAATTGGTGATTTCAACGACTCTGGCGAAGCATTGAAATCTTTATAGTGAACAAAAGGTTCTGTTTTCATTTCTTCGTCGGAATCAGAAAAGCCTTCGCCCTTTGTCCATGTTTCTACGCTGTCGTTTGAATCATCGGAATGGTCTGATGAATCATCGAATACTTTGGTTGAACGCTTTGTGTACAAACTTTTCAGACTATTTCTTTGTTCATCTGGATTGTCCAGTATTTGAAGGATTTGTTTGATCAAGTCGTTTTGTTTCTTTTTTACAACATGATTGTTGTTTTTCTTTTTTTTCAATCCCGCGTTGAATCTTTTGTTTCCAACGGAAGTTTCGTAAATGGCATTCATGGTTTGTTGTTGCAAGTTAAATTTTTTTTTTCAAGATGAACGGATCAATAATTCTTTTTTTATTTAAAGCCTTTATGTTTTTTTTTTGAACAAGATGAAAATCAGTGTATTTTTGTTCCATTATTGTTTGCTGCTCGTTGTTTATTCAATACTATTCCAATAGTACTTTGGTTTTCTTGTAAAATTTCATTGGCTCACTAGCATTCGCTTTGGCTCCCCAACCTGGAGCAATCATTAAATCCACTTTGGGTTTATTCCTTGCGTCGTGACTCATTGAATCATATTCGTCTTTCTTGTTGGCTCCAAATCGAAACACCATTTCAAATTTTTCAACTTTATCGAACGATTTCTTAAATCGATCTGCATGTTGTATACATCTATCAATCGCATTCAACGTATTTTGGGATAGGTTCATCAAGCAGGGAAGTCTATTCATAGAAGAAGTGTTTTTGATAATTTCCAATATTTGATTTTTTGCTTTTGTGTCACTAAAATTTTTCGAAATCAAATAACTATTGATTTCTCCCATTAAAACAACACCCAGTCTTTTTTTTTGTGGTGATGCTGGAACACATTCCAACACGTACTGAACTAGTAAAGGAACTGCCTGATCGACTATTTGATCATATGCATCATTGGTTTGATTGATGTAATATATATGGTCGGAAGAAGAACCACCAGAACCATCATTTGTGTTTTTCTTGTGTGGCACATTTTTGTTTTTTCTAGCTTTGTTTGGAGGTTGTTCGTTTTTCGATTGAATTTCAGACGATACCAGGGGCCGATCTTGTTCGTTCATGAAAAATAGACCATATGAAATTGGATAATCTATTTTGTAGGCTTGTTTATGATTTTGTATGTCCCAAGGAAGATTCTTATCAACGTATTTGATTTGATCAGTGATCGCTTCATCTGGATAGAATGGAGATATGTACAATGTATCATCTACTTGTTGGATTTCTACAAACAACAACGTCGAGAAAAGTATCAGTGTTACAACGAGTGTTGAAATTTCCTTGTCCATTGAAAAATTACCAGCCTCCTTCATGATATGCCTCGAATATTGATTTGAAACAAAATCAATCATTGCCCTAATACTGTCATTCTTAATCGATTGATACACAATTTGGCAATCTTTGTACCAGCATTGAACAGCCATGTTTTCTGATATATTTTCCATTATGAATTTACAGAATGCTTGTTTTCCAATCGATTTGAGATTGACAAGAAGTTGTGTGTGCAAATGTGTTCCAAAAGTGTTAAAGACATGAATCAATGTGTTTGAATAATTTGATATTTTTTTGGGAGTCTTTTGAACAATTTTTTCAATTAAAATATTGATGGTAGAAAGCCTTTTCTCAAGTTTGCTATATTTGTCATTCATTTTTTTTTGATATACTTTGTTTTAGAAATGTTTGATTTTTTATTTGAAGTGTTCATGTTTTTTTTTGCAAAAATCGTTATTCAACGAATTTTAAAATTTAATTGTTTTTTTTGATTAAAATAAAATGAATTATACTTATTGGATTAATGTTTTATACCATTTTAATACAAACAACTAAAATACTGAAAACAAAACCAAAGAATATTCTATTTTATGTTTTTATTTTTAAAAAATTCGATCGTTTTCAACGAATTGTTATTTTTAGAACAAATTGTATAATTTTTGTAAGCCCCGAGAGAATGCCTTTCCTGATAGCGTTATAGCAAACAATCGATTCAAACATGGATCATCATAATCATAAGTACCAATGCTTGCACTAAAACTCGCAATTCTTTCATTTTTGAAATACTTTTTCAAATTTATTTTCTCCAACACATTGACATTTTTTGTTTTTGTACACACAAATGTCCTCTACTGTTGTCGCCATGGGCATAAAATTGATTACCAATCGTTTTAAAAAATGATTTCGACATGCAACTCATAATTTTTGATATTTTCTCGTTTGGCAAATACAAAGGATCGATCATGCGTGGCAAAAGCTTCAATTCTCTATCACAAATCCCAAAATCATTCCTTCCATTGTATCCCCAAATGTATAGTTTCCCGAATTGAGTCAACGCGAACGAGCAATCAGACGCTTCAATATCAACGATCCTTTCTCCACCAAAAGCGAGTTCATCTTCGTTCAAATGATTGATGCTTTTTGAAATGTGTCGAAACGTGCCTTGATGAAATTGACGATTTATTTTGGAATCATATGCTTGATAAACAGGAACTCCACAAGAATACACCTTTCCCTCTTGTGTCAATAACAGCGTGTGTTCATTTCCACAACACAATTTTATTATTTTCTCATTGTTGTAATCTTTTTTGAAACCAAACGATGAGTTCTCACATATCTTTTATGGAGTAAGTCCAATCACAGTTTGCCCTCTTCATTTTCACCCCATGAGCAGAGGTTGTTGTTTTCATCCAGCGCAAAAGAAGAAAATTCTGTTGCATCGATTTGTGTGATTATAGCTTCGTGTAATTGTATTTTCATGGGCAAATTATTTTCTTTTGTGTGTTTATATCCCAATTGTGCATAGCAATTTGTTACGCTGATGAAAAACATCCCAAATATGACATTTGTTAAAAATGAAACAAATGTAGGGAAATGGGCATGTTATTTGGCACCAGCACCCCTCCTTTCATTGTGAAAGGAGTCAATAGATTATTTTATCACAGAGATTATCATAATTCTTGAGCCATATGTTCTTTGCTGCATTAAAATCTCTGTCTTGAACCATACCACACCACTTACAATTATAGGTTTTCTTTGATCCTAATTTTCTGTCCAATACTCCACAATCACTACAACATTTTGAAGTATAGTGCTCCTGGACTTCATACACATTCGATCCATACTGTTCTCCCTTGAACTTTAACATTTGTCTGAACTTATAATGTCCTAGATTCAACATGTTTTTCACAGTGGTTTTATTAATACATCTTCTCCTACCAGTTTCTTTGTCCTTTTTCTGTATCATATCACTCACATTGAAAACGGGTATGATAAAATGCTTGTATCTTTTACTCAGTTCAGTGGACAGTTTGTGATGACTGTCTTTAATTATTTTTTGATACTTGTTTTCTTTTTGCTTCATTAATTTTCTTTTCTTTTTCTGTATTCCCTTGCTTTTTGATATCACTGATTTTAACTTGTCTTTTTCTACTTTCAAAGACATTAGTCTTTTCGTGTCGATCGAATGATTCTCAAATCGATTAGAAAATGGACTGTAAACTGCTTGAAAAACTCTAACACCAGGGTCTGATACCCCTATGCAATCTATCACTCCATGTTGATTGTATGTCACATTTTTACCAGTGTGAACATTTTGTTTTTTAAAAATCTGAGGTATGTGTATATGGTAAACTCCAGGTGAAGTGTATTTTACTGTGACTGCGAATTTACTCTTGTCTCCGTTCAATTTCAGTATATCTTTTTTGTTCATGAAAGGTATAGGTTGTTCGAATATAGTAGGAAAGAATTTGACACCATCTTCATTCCATGTAATACTTTTTTTGTGATGAAGAGTCACAATGAATGATTTACTACAATCATGATAAGACTTGTATTTCATTTGTATTGACTTCAGCCTGTGCTTTTTTGAATTCTTTTCATTCAATGCTTTCAATGATAACATTGAAGTATCTCTTGCGAATGAAGCTTCTTGGATTGCTTCTCTCTTTAAATCCAGGGGAACTTCTTTTTCATTGATTTTCTGATATATCTTGCATCTTTTTGGATGTTTGGTTTCTGTATCCATCAAATGATCCCTTATTTTTCTCTTATCCATGGAGTCTATTTCTGGTTTTCTGATAAAGTCTATCGTTCTATTGTAAATTGAAATGTGAACATCGAATAACTTTTGAAGTATCACCTTTTGTTCCTTTGATGGTTTCAACCTCACAGACAGAGTTCGTATCACTTCATTTTCTTTGACTTTGTCTTTGGACATTTGACCTCCTATATTGATTCTTTTCTTTTTCCCATCTTGTTCTTTGAATCTGTAGTAAAATAGGTTATTTGTGGAGAGTTTCTTGGAAAAAGACTCTTTTTGTTCGCACCACCAAGGGCACATTTCTTTTACCTCTGATTCTTTTTCATTTGTTTTCTTTTTTTTTGTTTTTTTGTGATCACCGCATTGATTTTTTTTTCTCTTCATTTTGATTTTTGTGTTTGTGTTTTGTTTTATTAAAATAAGATGAATTATACTTATTGGATCAATATTTTATACCATTTTAATACAAACAACTAAAATACTGAAAACAAAAACAAAGAATATTCCATTTTATGTTTTTATTTTTAGAAAATGCGATCGTTTTCAACGAATTGTTATTTTTTGAACAAATTGTATAATTTTTATAAGCCCCAAACATAAACATCTCCCTTTTGTGAGAGTGCCATCGAATGATATGCTCCTGCTGTTATTTGAACTATTTTTCCATGTTCAAAATATTTTGGATCGATCAAACAAGGTTTTGTTTTGTGAATATTCGCTTCAACATCATAATATTCTCCCAATTCACATGAATTTATATCACCCAGCTCATATACTTTTCCTGTTCGAGTCAATATCAATGTGTGACGATAACCAGATTTTATTTGTTTTATTTTTTCTGTCATTTTTTTTGGAGAAATGTGTTGAATCAAAAGTGAAATGAAATTTATTGATGTTGAAAAACGAATGTCATGCGAAGATCTATTGTTTTGTGTTTTCTTGTTTTGAAATTTACCAGACAAATTGGGTATGTAAAAATTCACATTTCTCAAAAACACCAGTCCAATAATTGTATGATGTAATGATTGGTTTCATTCAATTTAAAAATAAACACACGCAAGGCATTTTCCATTTTTTTTGACAAAAAATTTGACATAAATGCATCATTTTTTTGAATGATTGTTAAAGACAGTATGTTGAATATTAAACACAAAAACAATAATAAATAAATCTAGAAAATATTTAAATTAAAAAATGAGCACATCAAATCAATCCATCATAGAACTACTGAACGACATATCCAAAAGATTGGACATTATTGAAAAGAACACTTTGAATCAAAATGAACAATCCGATCAAGAGAAAAAGCATGATGAAATGCCAGATATGGAAAACTTGGAACAATCTGGTCATTTAAAAATTTCAAAAGGAATGTCCTCATGGATTCAGTCCAAGAGTGGATATGGAAAGACCACATTGGCATTAGATTTGTTAAAAAAAGCATACCACCAATATGATGAAATTTATTGCACTGAAAACTTGTTGAGTATGGAATCTTATGTTTCAATGACAAAGGTAAAGAATGTTAGACAAATGGATGTTGTGGGTGTGTTAAAATTATTGATTGAAAAACAAAAGAAATTTTTAGAAAACAATCCAACAAACCAACAAAACACAAACATATTGTTTGTTATTGATGATCTGGAAATTGACCTGTTCGTTGAATTCATGAAATTATTGGAAAATGCTAAAACATACAAAGTGGATTTGATCGTGACAAGTTTATTGGATTTGTCACATCATCAACATCAATTTTTCGATTGTATTTTTAATCCAATGCAATCGATGTTTATTAATTCTCCTATTCAGTACAACTCCCACCAACACAAAAATGTTTGCCTTTTTGGTGGAAAGGATTTATTAAAGTGTTCAGTGAAATTCAACAGATACATCCAGACTTGTTTAGTACAAGATCATGAATGGATGTGCATTTTCAACAAGAAATACAATGAAAATCTTCATTATTACGTTCCTGTAAAAAGAAGCAGCAATGACTTCTTTCCTCAAAGAAGGATCATGTTAACATTCCCACGACCAATAATTGAATAAACCTGATTCGTTTGAAAATTTATTCTTGTTTACTTTTACTTGCCAATTGTGCTTAATTGTCAACAAGCGCACCAAAAAATGACTTTATTCGAAATTCATTCAACTAAAAATGACACGCTCATGATTATTAAAAATAACATGATTTTTGTTTGGTGTCTTCATTTTAAATATTTTTGAATCAAATTAAAGATGACTTTTCAAAATAAAATATAGTGCATTTTTCAATTTTTTTTAGTTTGCTGATAATAAAAATATCATTAATCATTTCCAAAATAAAAAACCATAAAAAAAATGTCTTCAACATCCATGAGAAAAATGCAGTTTTTAAAAATGGAAACACCTATAGACCAAGAATTATTGAATTCTATTCACTCGGAATTCGAGAAAGAAAAACAAAACTATGGCATGTTTCAACGGGATTTCGAGGATCGTTGTGAATCCATAACACGAAATAAAGCGTTGGATTTTTATGCAAAGGCAGCAGAAACATATGTTTTAAATGCACACAAAGACATACTCTCTCAATACCACGAAATGTTGAAAAAGTTAATTTCTTTACTCTCAGCAGATGAACATTATATCGACAGCTTCAGTGCTTTTGGAGTGCATGTAATGAATGTTGCAAGGAACGACCTTCAATCGGATTACAAATTCAGAGTTCAAAAACTGTTTTCCAATATTCTAAAGCGATCATATGGAGACAGTGAAATTAAAAGATTCTCTGAAGGTATTCACACGCTCGAACAAAATTCCCGAGATGAATCCGAAGATTTTATTGAGGCGTTCAATGAATTTATTTCTGAAATAAATCAAGTCGTACATCGATACTTTTTGCGAGTCGATCAACTCGATCAACAAACATCAAACCCCCTACTTCAACAAGTGTACAACGTCACACGATCCCTAGAAAGCATCATTGAATCAATGACTGATGCAAGTACGTTCCGAGCTCAACCAGATAACACTAATGGAAAACATGATAGAATAGTCGAGAATTTAAACTATGTTTACAAAATTGCGCTCAATTTGATTGAATATATAACAGATAAGGCTGAACTCCACAAAAAAGATTGCTCGATCGTCAATGACATATTATATTTCACAGATGAAGTGAAAGTTTTTGAAAACATTGTTTCTGATTTGTCATTCATGTGGTTAGATTCTGTATTGATGACAAGAGTTGATCTTTCACAATACTTGGATGATGTATTGTTTTCCACTGGAAAATACAATGATCTAATTATTTCAGTCGAAAAAAGAAGAAAGCATGATTTTTTGATCAATGCAATCGATAAAACAATAGCCGATATGAAGGAAGGTGAAGAAGAAAGTTCACGTTCTTTTAAAGAACGTGTGATTGAAAAGATGGGACGAAAATATCTAATTGCAAATCCAAAGAAATCATGTTTCGATTTGAGTTCTCGTGTGCTGGTAACTATTTTAGTATCTGCGTACAGTCAACTTGAAAAATTCAAAGACATTGTTAAACATTTCAAAGAAGAGTCAAAATTCAACGAAAAAATATTGGATCGTATTTCTCCAAAGAAAAAAATCAAGTATGAAATTGAAAAAGGATTGTATGATTCAAAAAAAAACAAAGCTCTAATCAACAGTAGAAATCCATTTTACAAACCTGAGTCACAAATGACCAAAACAGAAGAAGAATTGATTAAAAATTATTTGACTCCAAAAGACACTTACAAATCATACGAAAGTCAATCCATGCTCAAAGACCGTTTCTTTTCAACATATAGAAAGCAAAAGAAAGATGAAATGGACGAGCGCATGGGAATAGAATCAAATAGTCCAATATCTACCGCACACTTCGTACTTGGCATGGAACAACAAGAAAGACTCAAGAAAATGAAAAACATGCCTTCGTTTGGAACTTTTGGAACTTTTGGGCAAAAATAAAACAGAAACATTGTTTTTGATTTCCACTTTTTAAAACAACAAATAAAATGTTTTTTTAAAAAAAAATTAAATAATTGTTTATTCATTGAAATTCCATTTGAACATCTTGAAACGATGAATTGATGTATATTTTTTCGTTTTCAAATGAACATGGATAAGAAAAACAAAAATCAACAAAAACATTGGTTGGATCATCTTTGACGATCTTTTCGTTTTCATGCTCCCATGCGATTATTTTACCAGATTCAGTGAGTGCCAAAAAATGGTAATATAGATCACTGTTGCGATCTGCAAAATACACACATGCAATTCTTTCATTATTTCTGAAACGTTTTTTTTGAACTTTTTTTGAATCAGGATTCACCACATGCAATATCATATTGCTGTTCCAATGATAAAAATTGCCTCTATTCGTAACGACATGAGAAATACAATCATTTGTTCCAATTTTTTCAATGATCTCGTCTTTCAAAAAACAATCATCAATCTGATGTGGTGTGTTCATATCAGTGAGTTGATTTGTATAATGGTGATTGAACCATTTTTCGCCCCATGTGTATATCTTTCCAAATGAATCGATCGCAATTGAAAACATGGACGCACTAATGTCACTGATTCTAATAGACATTGGAACGCAATTTGGAACACAGCACTCACTGCTGATTTTTACCTGTTGAAATGTGTTTACTTCATTGTTGTGACCAAGACCTAAATCTGCGTGTTGATTGAGCCCACACGTGTAAACATTTCCCAAATGAGTCATCAATAGTGTGTGATAAAGACCACAACAAACTTTGATGGGGTTTTCGTTGTTGTATGTTCGAGGATCGATTGGAACTGGAGTTTCGTGGAAAAACTGGTGGTCTCCTATTGCCAATTGTCCATAACGATTGCAACCCCATGCATATAATTTTCCACTCTGTGTTTTTACAAATACAAAATAATGAATCGACATATCGAAAGATTGAATTTTTTCAAAACCAAACAAGGATTCGTTCATTTTTTTGGGATTTTCAAATCCAAAAGTATTTTCATCCAATCCCCATTTGTAAATAGAACCAGCTTTAGTCAATGCAATCAATGTATAATTGCTGCACCCCAATTGAACAACTTTTTCATGGTTGAAATATTGAGGGTCGATTAATTCACAATCGATTGAACTATCTTTGCCATGAAATCCATGCACTCGAATTTCAAACATGTAGACTTTCCCACATTGTGTGAGAAAAGATTGAATATTTCCAGAACAGCACAATTGTATTATCTTTTGATTGAACATTTTTTTTGGGACAATATTTGATTTTTTAATAGATCAAATCCTTTCAATTTTTAAAAAAAAAGAAAAACATTTTTTCAAACAAAAAAGAATACAACAATAAAAATGGATTGTTCATTTATTCATAATCACCATAATCATCATCATCATAAATATGAATATAATCATTTCCACAATTATTGAAACAATTTTTGTTTTGATTTTTTTTATCCATTTTTGAATAAAAATTCAGAGTTGGTTCCTTTTCCATTGTCACAATGTATAGCGAATTTTCATAAATCAAACGATCTTTTTCTGTTTTGAGTTCATATTCTCTTGGATCAAATTCAAACCTTTTGAAAAAGCACACTTCTTTTGAATTGTAATTTTTGTCAACGTGCAAATGAAACAGATTTCGTTTTTCTGGATGTTCTTTCGACCACTTTTCGCAAGCTTCTTCATCCAGATAATAAATTTGGTCGAAACCATTACTTTTACTTGTTTTATGGGCAAGGTAATAGTCCAATTCTTGTTTGTCCAGTTTTTCCAATTGAAACAACAAAATATATGCTTGTTGAATCATTGGGTTGAATTTTATAGAACTGATGCAATTTTCCTTTGTTGTTTTGTCATGCAGATATACTTTGTATTTGGTTTGTGTTTGTTGGGTAGAAATATTGAGAACATCCAAAACACTTTCTAAACCTTTTTTTTGAAAGTTTATTTCTTCAACGATCGCCTTCAAAATATCAATACTCAATGGGTAATAGAGATGAGAGAATTGACGCACTTGCGATTTGAATTCTTCGTGTTTTAAATTTTGTTCAATGTATTGTTCCGATACATCATGTGGTAGACTATTGTATTCAAACAAATAATGACATCGACCAGGTCGATTCAACATGCAATCATGTAAACTATTCATGTTGTTGCAAGTCATTAAAAAGAGACAAGGGTGTTTACATTGTAGTCCATCCAAAATAGTTAGTAACTTTGATTTGTCATTTTTTGCACCATAAACTTTATCAATCTCATCAATAAACAATATACATGGCTTGTCTATCGCATCGTTTAATATTTCCGCTATACTTTCAGAATCATATGGGTTTCCTATTTGGATGACTGGTAGATTTGATTTGGCACAAATGGTTTTTGCCAAAAGCGATTTACCTGTTCCTTTGATACCCGACAACAAAACACCCAAGTTCTTTTCATAATTTGAATATCTTCCTAAAACTAATTGCGATTTTTCTAGCACATCTCCATATAATTGTGATGGTATTGAAAAATCGGGTTGCTCGACCAAAAAGAATGTTTTCATCAAGTCATCGAATTTCAAAGTATAATTCCTATTTTCAATTTCATCGATGGTTCCAACTTTTTGCAAGTATATTTTGTTTCCTCTTTTTTGTAATTTTTCCATTTTGTTTCTTGTTGTTTTTTTTGGTTGATTTAATGATTTATTTGTCAATTGAAAATAAGAATTTGAAAGTAAAATAAATCAAATACATTTATTGTAATTGTTTTCATCGAATTTTCCATTTTGTTGGATTATCGAATCAAATGTTTCTTTCAAAAATTCAAATCGTTGAACATTTTGATTTGTTCCATGTTGAAAAAAAATTGATCCTTGAACAATTGAACAATGGCACACAAAAACAAAACCAAGTCTCTTTGTAAAAATAGCGCAAATCTTTGTCAATTTTACACAAAGTCGTGTGTCGCAAAAAAATGCTATCGATTGATGTGCAAAAAAATACAAATCAATGATTTTGATTACATACTGGAACCTTCTGCTGGAAAAGGGTCATTTTTTAATCTTCTTCCCAAAGAAAAGAGAATAGGTTTGGACATTGATCCCAAATGTAAGGATTTGATCAAAATGGACTTTTTTGAATATGAACCAAAACATGAAAAGACATATTTGACGATAGGAAATCCTCCTTTTGGCAGAGTATCAAATCTTGCAATAAAATTTTTCAACAAGAGCTGTGAATTTTCAAAGGTTATTGCGTTCATTGTTCCAAGAACGTTTAAAAGAACGAGTGTACAAAACAAATTGAATTTGAATTTTCATTTAATTTTTAATCACGATTTACCAACGAAAACATGTTGCTTTGAGCCTCGAATGGAAGCTAAATGTTGTTTTCAAATATGGGAAAGAAAATCGATCGCGAGAAAAATCGTTGAACTCGTTACAACACACAATCATTTTGAATTTTTGAAATTGAAAGAACGAAACGACAAAAATCAACCTATAAAACCAAATGGTGCAGATTTTGTAATGAAAGCATATGGTTCAAATTGTGGGCAATTGGTCGAAGAACAAAATGTGATTGCTCCCAAAAATTATCATTGGATAAAATCCAAGATTGATAAATCTATTTTAAAAGAAAGATTTCAATGCATCAATTACGACATTTCAAAAGATACAGTGAGACAAGATTCCTTGGGAAAACAAGATTTAATTTTGTTGTACACTTTGAAATATGGGTCATGAACATTTTTTTTTCTTCATTGAAATTCTATTATAATATCTTGAAAATCATTGTTGTTGTATATTTTTTTGTTTTTGTTTTGGCTCGACCATATTTGCTTTGGACTCAAAACACTTTTATTTTTATTTTTTCGACCAAAAAAATAAATTTTCTTTTGAAGTTTCTTCGACTTTGTGATAACTATAGAAAAACGTTGACCACAACCAATACCCAAAACTTTTTCCTTGTTGAAATGTGACATTTTAATTTTGCAAGGCGAATATTGAGAACTTGTATCACCATTTCCCAATTGTCCAAAACCTCCAAAACCCCAACTATAAATGTTTCCTGATTCTGTCAATGCCATTGAATGAATTCCCGATGAAATATCCAATACCTTTTCATTCACAAATTCTTTTGAATCGATATATGTGAATCGATTGCAACTTGATATATTTTCATGAGAACCTCGATTTCCAAAACCATTGTACCCACACCAGAACACTTTACCAGATTGCTTCAACATCAAAGTATGATATTTTCCAGCACAAATTTTTATTACCTTGTGATTTGGATCGGAGTTTGAATAGATCATTTGTGGATATAATGCGATATCACTATCATCATAACCCAATCCAAGTTGTCCATCGCTATTGCATCCCCAAGAATAAACGCAATTGTTTGTCGAAATAGCAAACACTGAGCCATTTACACTCATTGCAATAAATCGAATGGGTTGATTTTGAAAGTATACAGGTTTAATTTTTTTAACGTTCCAATGTTTTGATATATTGTCATTACTTGATTGAATTTCACTATTTTCTTCACGGCATGAAAATACGTTTCCCTGTTTTGTTAAAATCATAAAGTATTGATTACAACCACACACTTGGATGACATTTTTAAAGTACACTCCACTTGGATCAATTCGTTTGAGGATGTTTGTGTATTGATTTGGTGTATTGACAATCAATGAAATCAAATGTTCATAAATCGTGTTGCAATGTTTTTGATTCAATGTTTTCATCATCGTTTGTTGATTGTTTTGAAATGTTCAATCGATAAAATTTTTGTAAAGAAAAAAAAACATGATTTATTGAAACTCCATTCGTACATCTTCAAATGATTCGTTGTTGTACATTTTTTTATTGGTATTTATTGATCCAAATAAATCGGGGCAGCATGGTTGCGGTGTGTTAAAATTATCATTATTACCCAATCCTAATTGTCCATATTGATTGTTTCCCCAAGTAAACAATTTACCCGTTTCACTTATTACAAATGATTGTACACACCAAATATGATTGCCTCCAATAAACACTATTTTTTCGCTGTTAAAATGATCGATATCCATCACATTGGGATGAAAGTGATCTGTTTTTGTTTCTTGTTGTCTGTTGGTTCCCCATTCATAAATCATGGTTTTTTTTGAACCGTGTTTCTCAGTGATCGCAAACGACTTGTGATTTGATGTTCCAATACTTACTATTCGACCATCGAAACACGAAGGATCAATTTTGAATGGGATATTTCGATTCACTGGGTCACCTAATCCCAAAGAACCAAAACCATTGAATCCCCACGCATAAATATTTGTTTCCTTTGAATCATAATTCTCAACCAAAGCAAGCGAAAAATGAAGACCTGATTTTATGTCTATTATTTTTTGGTTTTCAAAATAGTTTGAATCAATCAATTGGAATGTATTTACTTTTTTTTGTGACCCAAACCAAGTGTACCAAACATATTAAAGCCCCATGAATACAATTTCGTTGAATTTTGGTTTTGTGTCAGCAGCAAAATATGGCTTCGTTTGCATGATATTTTAATAATAGTTTCATTATTATAAGTATTTGCATCGATTACTGCTGGATTGAGATTACCAGAACTACTTCCAAAATAAGATGAACCACAATCGTTTTCGCCCCATATGTAAATGTTGTTGTTCTCTGTTGATGCAATAGAAACAAATAAACCTGTGTGAATCGTTTTCACGGATTCGTAATTGAAAAAACAGGGACTGATTTTTGTTGGAACATTTTTGCTTAATTTGTCACCATGACCCAACTCACCATGATCGCTACTTCCCCATGAGTACACATTCCCATTTTTCGAGAGCGCCAGCGAATGATCACTTGCGCATGATATTTGAATAATTTTTTCATGGTTGAAATATTTTGAATCAATGTGAGAGGGAACATTTCTGTCCATGTCGTCGTTCAATCCCAATTGACCTCGATCATTTGATCCCATGCAATAAACATTGTTTTTGTGCGTTAGCACCAAAGTATGATTGAGTCCACTCTCAACTTGAATTACCTTTTGTTTTGTGGACATGATTGATTGTTTTTGTTTTTGAATTATTGGAATTCAATGAAGGTTGCTTTTTTTTCAATCATCGTTTTTTATGTATTTGTAATTTTTTTGGAACATGTCACACAATTAAAAAAATATTCAAAATTAATTTTTCATGGATCGAACATCAATCGCATCATTTATTGTTTATTGCATTTCGTACAATTTTGAAAATCGAGTCATGACAGGAGTTCCAAAATCATTTTCCCAAGTGAACGCAGCAAACAATTCAAAAATGTCTTTCCCCGCGACTTTCTTGCAACGTCTTAAAATATAAGTCCCATGAGTCAATGCCAATTTGACCTCGGGGAATTCATCCACAAATGTTAGATTCAATGGATCATATGATTCGACTATATTGTCTCCTATTATTTTCGCCTCAGGTGTCAATACTTGGACTTTGAATCCTTCACCATTATCATATTGTTGTTCTGTCAATGTTGGAACGAGTGTACGCATTCGCTGCCACACTTCAGACAAGGGTCTCTCGTAATTGTTCAAGAGTTCTTTCCATTGTTCGTTTTGGAAATAGGTTTGAATGAAATTTTCAAACTCAGGCAATTTGTCTCTGTATAATGGATTCAATACATACTCGAATCTTTTCATCAAATACTCTGTGGAGGGATATATTGCTGGTATTTGGGTTGTATTTCTTTTAAACACAAAAAATGTATTATCTTTGAAGTATTGTTTGAACAATTCAGAAGAAAAAATCAAAACAATGAAAGATGCAATAATTTCAATCCACATGTTTTTTTTATTTGAATATTTTCCAATGCGTTTTGAAATTATTTTTTTTTTCAAGAATCAATCATCAACAAACGAGATGATTTAATGAAAAATCTATAAAAGTAGTCTACCATTTAAGGGACAATAAACAACATGCGCAAAGTTTTTTGATTTTTATTGTGTTCGATTCTGTTTTTTTTTGCTTTTTCAACAAATTCAAATAATTTTAGTTGATCAATTCAACTAATCAATCGAATAATTTTTTTCTCTTTAATGATTTTGTTCACAAGTTTTCAATGAATATTTGATGTGCTCGACTCCTGTATTTTTTTGTCAATGTGTCAAATAAATAATACAATTCATTTGATTTCAAAAACAAAAATGGAGGAGCTGGTGAAATTAACAGACAATTTGAACAATTCTTATTATCGTATAAGGTATTCTTTTAGAGGTCTCGATGAAACATCAAGAAGCATGCATGGATTTCCCAAAAGTTCAAAAGAAATTTTTCATTCGCTCTACGATTTGGTTGCACATAGGCTACACAATGCATTGAAATCATACGCTGAATCCAATGGTAAACAGAATCTTTTGAAAATTATCAGGGAAAATGTCACAGACGAAAGAATAAGATTATGTTCTGGTGGAGCAGGGATGCGTGTGTATGAGAGCTTTAAAAATAAAGAGTTCAAAAGTATGATTGATCATGTGTTTCAAGAATCAGACAATGAAATTCGTCAAGCAGACCCATCACTAAAACTTCCACCACGCGCAAATAATGAATTACTTTCTCAAATTATTGCTGCTTGTATGAATAGTATGAGGTTATTCGATTTCTTTGTTTCGAACAATTACAATTTTGGGTTCATACCTTTCAAAAAAAATCAACCAATCAACTTTTCTTACCAGATACCATTCTTCGACAAAGGATCTGATGGTTATGGTAATATTGTTGTAAATCCACAGTCATATGGTATTTATGACATTTCTAGCGGACAAATCATAATCAAAATGATCGCTGATAATCACAGTTTGTATGAAGAAAATCAGAATCAAGAAGTGAATGATGTGAAAAACAGACAACCTCAAAAATCAAATAAAACTCAAAAATCAAATAAAACTCAAAAATCAAATAAAACTCAATCCAACACTCGAAACGCATCACAAACTTCTGCTTCGGGTGGCGCTGAATATAATAGAGCGTTGCATTATATAAAATTGTACGACGTTGTACTCGATCGTTTCTTGAAAGAATTGGTTCCTTTAGAAAGAAGAATAAAACCTTCAGAAATATCAAATCTTATATCTTCTTTGAACAAGGTTTTATTATTGGATGGATCGAACACATTGAAAACAATGATAGCAGACAACAAAAAGCGAAATGGCAAAGCTTTTACAAATCGCGTTGAATATGAGATTATGGAGATAATGACTCCTGAAATATTCAATGATTTTATGAATAGATCGAGTGCTGCAATAACAAATCACAAACACCTTATTTCATTGATATTAAAAATTGAATATATTTTCACCAATGATTTTGAGTTTACTCGACACACGCAAGAATATAAAAAATTGTTGATGGTGATTCTATTGATTCATTGCTCCGTGTTCATATCGAACCAAATATCAACCAATCCAAAAATAGAACTGATTATTCCTTTGTTCCAACAGCCAATCAATCAAGAAACACATGATATAAAGGGTAAATTGGTTGTGGGACATGCATCACAAATGGGTTATAAATTAAAAGGAAGCAGTCGAATTGAAAAGAAGCCACTTGTTTCTGGTATATTTTTGAACGAATATGATCCATCTTATTCGCAATGATAAAACATTGTTGGTGGTAAAAAAATGGGCAAACAAAACACAATAAACAACATGTCTAAATTTTTTTATTCATTTCCAAAAACATCAATTTGTAATACGTTGTTGGTTTTTTTGTTGAAAAAAAATAATTTACCAGACTTTGAAATCACAGATATATTACAATAGCCAGCATGTGATGAATCAATAGACTCGATTTCTTGCAGGTTGATGAAATTTAAATTCAATCTGTTTGTTTTTTGATGCAGATTCAAATTACTAAAATATAATTGGTACAAATTGTGAGATTGTGTCTTGATTGTGAAAAAAAAATCAGACGATTGAATTTTAGTTATTTTTTCAGACAAAAATTCTAATGGACTAATCTCTGTGATCAATTGTTGATCTTTTAATTGTTTGAGCACTAATTTTTTTTGTTCGATCAATAGTTCATATCTGCCATCTTTGTTATAGTAATCATCATCATCATCATCCAAAAATTGATTGTATGTACTTTTGATCCTTGTACCTGATTGTAGATATTTGGTTGCACATTCCAAGAACGTTATTTGTTCTTCCATCCATGTCATGTTTTTTTCGAGTCCAATGTCCCATATGAACAATTTTCCCGAGTATGTTAGTATCAACACAGTGCTGTTTTTTGCTTGAATGTCCATAATGTTTTGATTTTTTAATATGGAGCTTGTTTCAAACGAATAATGTTTAAAGTTGATTGTTTCATGAGGATGCAGTTGATGCAATGAATCGAAAAAACTAGTATGATGCACGTATATGTTGTTTTTTTCAGTGAGCAAAAGTAGGTATTCTCGATCAATGCTCATTTTTGTAATTTTTTCATTATTGTATTGAATCGAATCGATCTGTTTTGTTTTATATTGATTCAAAGCACATCGTTCCGATCTTATCGTGTGGTGCAATGTGTTGTTTTTCGAAAGAATTACCATGATGGTGTCGTGTGAAATGATTGAGTCTATTGATTGATCGTTGATGGAATCCAATTTAAATTGCAAAACATCGGACGCATCGTGTTTTATCCATTGATACACGTTTCCTGATTGTGATATTGAAAAACATATGTCTCCCATGACATGAATCTTCACAATTTGTTCATTGTTGAACTTGACAGGATCAATCAATATTGATAATCTCCTTGTGATTAAATTGTGTTGAATCATATATACCCTTGAAGATTTCATTAAGAGGATGGTCATTTGCCCTGTCGAACAGACTTGATGAACTTTTTCTTTTTTCTTGTGGATGAATTCGTGTTGAACTTTTTTCAAAAGTGAAATTGTGCTTTCAGGTTCTTCATTAATCGTTTGAAACGAAGAAAATTTAATAGTTCGAATCCATTTCTCAAAGAAAGGATGATCGTCATCGTCGCCAAATATAATATCTCTCAACCATTGAATCGTACAGTGGTATACAGAACCAGAATTAATTTGTATCTCTTTCAATGATGATGGTAGTTTGAGGGGTAGTTTTTTTTCATAGTCCGAACCAAAAATAATTTTTTCAATCGAATCGGGCAAAGAATTTGGTAGTACTTGGTTGTATCTCTCTCCGAATTTCAATTCCTTCAATGCACAATTCATGTTTCCTGGAAGCGCATGATCATATTTATCACCAAATGCGATTCGTTCCAAATGCTGTGGTAAATATTCAGGCAACGGATAATTGTAAAATTCCCCAAAAATAATGCAATTCAATGATTTTGGTAATTTTTTTGGAAGAGGATGATTGTAATGTTTTTTAAAATGAATCAACATCAATGAATCTGGTAAATTCTCACCTAGTGGTTGATTGAATCGTACTCCAAAAATGATAATTTCCAAATTGAGGGGAATATTTTTGGGAAGAGGCTTATTGTATTCCGCACCGAATGTTATTTTCCTGAGTGATTGTGGAAGATTTTCGGGAAGGTATTGATTGTAAAACAGTCCGAACTCAATCGAGTAAAGTGATTGGGGCAGGTTCAATGGTAAAATTTGATTATACATTCTTCCAAATATTATCTTTCTGATGGAGGAAGGCAGGTTTTCTGGAAGGGGCTTGTTGTAGGACTCACCAAACACCAGCGTCTCCAAATTTGTAGGTAAACATTCGGGAAGGTATTGATTGTAGTGATGCCCAAATTCAATATGTTTGATGCAATCGGGTAAATAAAATTTTTCCAAGATTGAATTGAATTTTCTGTTGAAAAAAACACTCTTCAAAGTTTGTGGTAGGTGGTCGGGCAATTCGTATGTGTTTGGTAAATTCAACTCCATGTGCGTGACGTGCAAGTTTTTCAAATCACCAAAGTAATCTTCGATTTTTTGTTTGTGTGATTTGTTCTGGGAATCATCTCTCGAGCTTATTTTATCATTTATCTTGAGGTTGTTTATGATCAATTGGTGAAACTTTTGTTGTTCACTTTTTTTCAAACAAAAATAATCAAAATAGTGAACACCTGTAAAACCTTTCAAGTATTTGATTCTTCCAATGTTGTTTTGGCTTTGAACGTTAACTCTATATGGTTTAATTGAATCATTACCAGTAATTTGAATAAAATTTCGGGCATCTTGATGGTACAAAAATTCACTACAAACATAGAGAATGATATCTGTGTTCAAACAAATACTTTTCCTGATCATCGTTTTGTTATTGGTGTTGTTTTGATTCGAATGGTCAATTATTTGAAAAAAAAATCAAACAAAAAATTTATTTCAATTTTGCAATCAGGTTTTTTTTAGAATATTCGATTTGAATAATTTATATATTTCAAAACAATTCCCAACTATTTGATATTTTTTGATGAATTTTTAAACAAACAACGACACACTCGTGGTACTATTTTGATGATTCAATTAATAACTTGAATTATTTTAGTTCGACTTTGGATTTCAATAATATTTGACCGTTGGATGGTTCATACAACCCAAAATAAATCGTTCGACCCACCATTTGATCATAATGATTCGAATCATCGACCATGTTGTATCGACTATCGTAAACATCTCCTTCTATATTGCATATCAATTTTATTTGGGATTGACTTTTTTTGACCATATGATACAAAACAAGAGAACATGCACATAGTGATTTTATGTTTTCTCTTGTTTTGTCTGTTAAGAAATGCTTGCCAAGTATCGAACCAATTATATTACAAACGTGTGAATTCAACTTTTTGAAAGTAGATGCCAATCCAGGCACAGTCGACGCTTCCACTTTTGCAAAATAATCGCCTGGAAAATCTTCGACAAATTGTTTGAGGTAATCAAAAATAACTCGGCAGTCAAATCGATCCAATCCCATGTTTTGCAAAGTATGCTCCATTCGAGAACTCAATACAGGATTCAATGAGAATATTACTCGTTGTACCAATTGTTTATCAAAGTTCAACTCCATACTTTTCTTTAAATCGATGAAACAAAAATACAAATTATCCAACGAATGAAACACATTTTGTATTGACTCATTGTGTATTTTTTTCAAATGTGGCTTTTTTTCATAGGCATCACTGAAGGGAAGATTCATATCGTCGACCAAACAATTCGATTCCTTTTCAACACGTTCCTTTTGATCGATTACAACAGTAGACTTCCTGGTGACGACATTAGAAAACGTATCAATTGCCCCGACCTTTAAAGTTCCTTTTATTGGGCGAAGTATTCTATTGTTGGCGCATTGTAGGTGTGGTTGGAAGTACATTGAATTTTCAATCCATGACAAGTGTGTATTGTGATTGTGGTTCATGATGCTTCTCTTTTTAAAAATAAAGAGCGCGTACAACACTATTTGTTGGAACAGAATTTTCATAGTATCATTCATTTTAAAAGACTTTCCAATGTGTTTTTTAATCATTGAGCCGCATATTTCATTAAAAATTGCGAGTTCAATCTTTCCATTTTTTGTATCCTTGAAATTGATTTGTCGTTTTTGTTCACAATCGATAATGAGTCCATCGGAGAAATTGTTCCTCACAAAATCATCAATATCAAAAGAAACATTCCTGATTTCATGAATTCGACTCACGAATCGAATGGTCAAATCTTGTAGCAGTTCCTGGTCGTCCAATTGTGGTATTTCAAAAGTGTTGCAAAAATGATGAAAACGAAGGGTGAAATTATCCAATAACATTAGTACCTCATTGAACAAAGGATTCGAGTGGTTCTTTGGCGCTTCCACAATTTTGAAGCGTATTGTTTTGTTTTTTGGAGATTCAATTGTCTTGTGAATGTTTTGATTTGTTTGTAATTTTTGGTTGGGTGATTGAATTACATTTGTTATGACTTTTGATTTTTGAAAAATGGTGTTTGAATATATATCCCTCATTCCCGGGTCATAGTTGATCCATACGACCTGTGTTTCTTTATTATCTGGATAGTTGACTGATGTTTGACGATTATTATCGAATTGCGAACCAGAATCAATATAATCGAAACTGGGAGTCATATAATCCATTTTGATCGCGCAAAACAATAGAATCGACGAACAACAACATACAAACACTTTTAATCTCCATGCATCGTCACTTTTAAATTGTTTGAACTCGCGTGAAACATGATTTTCATAATTCTTGCAAAAATCAAAAATCAAAGACAACAATTGTGTGTCGATTTTGGAAAGCACATTTTTGCACGCGCTTGACAAACAATCTTGAAAAAATGTACTAGTGAACGTTTGAATACAATATTGAACAATTGATGAGTTTTGCTTGAATATGGGTTCTATTGAATCATGGGCGTGGTTTTGCAAATAAAAAAAGGTTCCATTGACCACACTCGCATAGTTTTTCGAATCACGAAATGCATTGAACGAATTCAATAAATCTCGTATTTGTTCGTTGAGCACGTTTAATTGAACTTTTGTATTGTGTTTTAAAACAGCACTCATTCTATAAATAAATGACAGTATTATTAATTTTTTTGTTCAAACACAAAAATAAATTTTTATTTGAATTGTGATAATAAAATTTGTTTGATCAATCCCAAAAAAAATGTCTATTCCTGTAGAAAAACTGGATGCTAAAATTAATGCGCTGTACAATACTTGGTCTCAAAGTGTCAAATATTTTTCTTCTAAAATTGCAAATGACCATGAAACTAAAACACAAATATCGAATCTTGTTTACGAATCATGTAACCCCGATGGTACGATAAACACTCAACACATATTTAGGAGAATTTTGGATATGGGAATTAAGGGTGATTTACCCATGCATTTTAAGAGAGTTCAAGATTCGTTCAACGTTCTAAATGAAAATATTAAAGAAATTAAACAATCGTACCAAATCGAATATCAAATTGTGAGCGCATCGAAAGACGAATTGTACGACAAAGATGTTCATTCAACGTTGGATCGTGTGTTTTTTTCTGATGCGCGTGTTCCAGGAATTCGAGTATCAGGATTCAAGACTAAAACATTGAAGCGACCAAAAGGATATGTCCACATAGAGCAAATATGATTCAATTTTTTTGAAATGGACTTTAATAAACAAAAATATTTTTAGATCATCTTTTTTGTGAATTAAAAAAAACAGAATCATTTGATTTAGCATGAATTATCACAACTCACAATCGCCTGAAATTCAAAATGTATCGAGCGAACTCAATCAATTAAATTTTTTGATTGACATTTTTGCACAATATGTTCCATTGGATATTAATCATTACGACAAAGTTCGATGCCAATTGTATGATACATTTGGTAGTGGGTTCCATTCAATGCTCGAAAAAACATTTACTTCGATGGGCGCTAACCATTTTTTTGTGTTTGTTCATGAAAACATACCACACGACATTTCCAAAAGGTGCTATGAACAAAATTGCCAATCTATATATGAATCACTAAAATCACAAGAATTCAAAAGAATGATTGATTTCATGTTTGGTTTGGCGTATACAATCATAAAAAACAACAATCCGCAATTGCAATTGAACTACGACTTTTCAATGAAATGTGTTTCTGTGATATTGTCTTCGTTCTTGTTATTTTACAAAATGAAGCAAACAAATGCAAACATGCATATATCTCCTTTCCCAGAAGGAAAATTCTCTGAAAGCGCAAATAAATATGTTTCATTGAACAAGTCCAAAGGGGTTTTACAATTGTTTCCAGTGAAATATGGCATTTTTGATCTTTCCAACAAAAATTTTGCTTTCCAACCAGCAATCGTTAATTCAAAATCAACCCCGACTTTTGCAAAAAAAAACAAACACTATTCTCGTGAAAAAACAAAAAAGAATCAAAGTAGACATGGAGCCTTTTGAAATGGAGCTTTTAGATTTGCATAAATCATTCTTGAATGAAGTGGAACAATTTGCGTTGAAAATTTCTAACGACAAGAAACAACAAGAGGCAATAAAAAAATCAATTTTCTTGTCTCAAACATCCATGTACTCCCATCCAATGGAAATTCAAAAAATAGTGGACTTTATAGATTCTTTGAACATAGGAAAATCGTGGAGGGTTCAATTTAAGCGAGTCATCGATTCATACAAAAACCTCATGGAAAAATCACAGGATGCATACAATCGAAAAATACCAGCCATAATACAACCATTTTTTCCCATGAAAAAACTGGAGTTTGACCCATCTTCTTTCAAAGCATTGAATCCTCCAAAAATAAAAAGAATGCTGAACCCTGGCATTCAAAGAGTTTCAAAAGGACAACCACCAGTGGTCATTAGAAAACCATTTGTTGATCTAAAAACAGAATAATATTGAACGATCTAAAAAAAGTGTTGATTCCAAACAATCATCGATTTTTTTTGCAAAATTTCGTTTCATTAATTTATAAATAAATTTGAACTGTTTTTTTGAAAAATAAATCACAGTCATTGAACTATGATGGATGAGATTCATAGTTTGATTGTTGATATTTCTGTGTATTCAAAACGACGAACAAAATTTTCTTATTGCAATTTGATATGTTGTATGAAAAAATTAAATCATCTCCTTACTTTGAATAAAAAGTGCTCGATTGATCCATGCGATCAAAAAAACAAATTGATTGAGTTTTTGCACAATCAACAATATTCAACTATTTTTAACGAGGACGTGTTGATTTGTTACAACGCTTTTCAATTTGTGGATCATGTTAACGTTGTTTTGTTGTCAATCAAATTGTTTGTTTGCATAACAGATCACCTCATCACAAAAGGAACCATGAATCACAACAAGTATGATTTAGAAAATATTGCAAATGAATTCAAATTCGAGATAAAAACAATCAGTGACGAAAGAGAAATCTTGATAAATTTGTTTGAAAAAACTAAAACTAAAAAAATATTATTTTTAACGAAAAAAGAACTTTCGCTGTTGTTGTGGTGCGATATAGAAGATGATTTAGACAATCATGTGAAACAAAGAATAAAAGGAAGAAATGTATTGAACGAAAAACAAGTAATAACTCTTGGGCAATTTTTGTCACGATATATTGATTTGAGGATTGAACAAACAAAAGATCGTCCATCACTATTCATTTCATTCTTTAAAAATATTTACACATCATTCTTTCCAAACAATGAAAATACATTATCCATATCCAAAAGAGAGTAAATTTTTACACATGAATCAATTTAAATAAAAATTTAAAATATTGTGCTTTTTTGTTAAAAAAATGATTTTCACAAACACAAGATATTAATTTTTTTGAACATAGAATTTTCTCTTATTTTTTAGATTCCAATTAAAAAATGATACAAATGTCCACGGGGTAGTCTCGTCCAACACAAAATAACCAGTATCAATAACAAAAACATACATTCAAATCAAACCCAATAAAAACATTCAAATCGAACAAACCAACACACACACACACAAAAAAATGAAACACACTACCATCTCAAAAGACACCGTATTATCAACCACCACACGAGGAATCAGAAAACATGCAACCAAGCTGCACCAGAGAAAGAACTTGAATCTTCCCCAAATAAGAACCCTTGGCGACATTGAAACTTCCGAGAAATTCCTGGACTACATTTCCGACTTGTCCATATACACCAGAACAAAGGCTATCCCTCTCGAAGAGCAAGAACAAGAGGATATTGCAATACCTGCTGATTTCGACTTTATGGAAGAAATGGAAAAGTTTTTCAGTGAGGCACAAGAAGTACAAGACCAATTGAAGTGCCCTGTTGAAGAGGAAGATGAATTCATGAAGATGATGAACCAATGCTTCAAAGAATTGGAAGAGGAAAATGAGTTTATCAAGATGCTGAATCAGTGTTTTGAAGAATTGGAAAACGAATAAATTGTAAATCGAACCAAAAAATAAAAATCACGTTTAATTGTAAGAAAAACACTCTCTTCATTATTGGAACAAAACTTCTTTCATTACATTGAAGTAAAAAAAAAAATATTTTGTCTTGCATCAAATAAACAAAACTCCTTTTTGTTAAACATGAGCCTTGTAGAAATATTAGACGAGAGTGAGTTCTTAAAATATAAAAATCCATGGAAAGCAATAAAAAATGTGGAAACGAACACATTCTTTTTTGGAAAAATTTCAAACAGTGAATTGGCTCAAACCATAGAATCATTGAAAATACATGTCTATGACGAACATGAGTTGTTTGATTATTTTGATTGGTTTGAATGTTTGGATCATTTGGAGCTGGACTTTAAAATACCATACCACGTGTATTTTCAAGTTGACTTGGGAAAATTAAATTCCATACACAACATCAAATCATTATCTCTCAACATGAACTACGATGCATTGATTCACACTCAAAATAGAACACACATGCACCCAGACTGTTTTTTGGACATGGGGCAATTGGAAAAATTGGAAATAAAACAAAGCATTTTCGTTTCCGATGATTATTTCAAGCATTTGACAAGTCTCAAAGAATTGACACTACACAATTGCAGGTTGAATCGATTAACGGACGATGCGTTTTCAAATTTAAAGTCGTTGGAAAAACTGACCATAACAAGTTGTGTGGAGTTCAATGTTTCAGACAATGTGTTTTCACCTCTCAAAAAAACATTGACCCATTTGAATCTCAATCGAACACACGCACAACATTTAACGAACAACTCTTTCAAAGAGCTGAATCACATGCTTCACTTGGACATTGAAAATCTGCAAGCAAAAAACATATCAGACACCATCTTTGAATATATTCATTGTGATAGAACAGATGGAAAAGGTCTCTTATTTCTTAACATATCTTCGGATCACGGTTGTTGTATCGATATTGAAGGGTTTAAATATCTAACACACTTGGAGTATTTGGACATGTCTGGTGTTTTTGTAAAATCATGCACCGACAAAATATTCGAAAAAATGACAGAGCTCCAATATTTGAACATTAGCTACTGTAGTGGTATTTCGATATCATGTGGCGCATTTAAAAATATTTCATTATTGAAAACACTTAAAATGAATTCTTTCAACCAAAACCAAAATATGAACAAAATGTTTGCTTATTTGGGAAAATTGGAACATCTAGAGATGATGGAGTGTGATCAAGATGGTTTATTGGTTGATGGTGTTTTTGATAATCTAACTCAACTCAAAGTACTCAAATTATTTAAACAAGATTCTATAAGGAATGAAATGTTTCACGCGTTGGAAAATTTAGTAGAATTGGAAATTATGGATTGTATGAACGATTACATAACAGATGACCTTTTTAAAAATATGAAAAAGCTGAAAAAACTCACAATGACTGGTTTCAGCCCCATGACAAAACAACATGATCTTCAAACACACAAGAACAAACTCACGGGTCACATGTTCACCTATTTACCTGAATTAATTGATCTCAGTATTCCGTTTTTGAACAATGAAAAAATTGATTCATCATCATTCAAACCATTGAACAAATTACAAACGCTCAATATGATGGGTTGTTGTCAAGAAACACTCGGTGATGAAATGTTTCAATATTTACCACGCTTGCAAGAACTCAATGTTTCTTTCTGTGATCAGGAATCGTTCACACAAAATGCTTTTCAAAGTTTGACCCATTTGAAACGATTAAACATTACATCTTTCAAGCCACACACAATCAGTGGAAATTACATACAATGCCTCAACGGTTTAGAAGAATTGGTTATGGGCGATACAAACAACAGCAATCAAAAACAGACAATCATAGAAAATTGTGATGCTTTCAAAAATATGACAAAATTGAAAAAGCTCAACTTATATGGGTACAATCAACCAGGATTGAATGATGATTCATTCCAGAATTTAAAAGAACTCAGGTATTTGGATATTCAGTGCATCGAAAATCCAAACATCACTCCTGCTCTACTGAACCATTTGCCCAAACTCCAATACTTTTGTTTCGATTCGACGAATTTTCATTTACCATATCACACCGATCAAAGAAGTAGCACAAGTATAGAATGGTTTTACGAGCAAAAATTATCTTTTTACTATTCAAAGAATGAGCTTTTAGTCAAACAAATATTTCCAAAGTTAAAATCATTTGTCGATTGTTTCCTCTGGTGCTGCAAATATCAGTACTATCAATACAAACAGGAGGATTTTCTATTTTATCGATTTTTATTAATCGATCCCGATGATTCTGATCAATCCGAAAGTGAAGATTTTGATCAAGTGGAAAGTTATTTGGAAAATGATCAAAGGCGAGGAGATGAACAGGATGAAGATTCGTATGGGGATGAAAATTCAAACAGTGAAGATGACGATTATGTTCATGGACTACTTGTGTTTGATCTCAAGGAATGGTTGTATTCGTTGAAGAGATCGTCGGAATGCAAACCTTTTTGGGATTGGATGGAAATATTGGGAACTACAAAAAAACACCACCTCGACCCTAAAACTATGTCCATGCTCATGACATTTTAACAAAAAAAGAAATCAGAATTTTTATTGGAAATTTGTTACTCCTTCGACAAATGATTCAAAAAAAACATAAAGCAATTCTTGATTCACTTTGACACCAAAGAATTCAAAAAATTCATGCCTTGTAAAGTCCCACATTTCGTGAACTGGGTTTTTCCTTCCAACAATGTGATTCGATAATCGTTTGATCATTTCATCATTCTCAAAAAACAAATCACATACTGCAAAAATACATGCACCATCGTTGTTCAATGGAGAATCAAGGTCGAGGATTTCCTTTTTGAAAAAATCACAGTCCTCTTTTGTCATTCCCATTTCATCATGGAACGACTCAAACAAAATGTCTCTCACAATTTCAATCTTATAATAAATCGAACAAAATAATGCAAATATGTAGTGCATTCCATAAGGTTTACGATCACATATCCTTCGAAGCTCGTTAGTGTAATGCTGACGAACCACATTGAACGTTGTCTTGTTGATGTTTGAAAAAACGAGAGAGTATTGAACTTTTTGATCACTCGAAAATTCAAACACATTGTGCCACACATTTTCGTCGAACGTTATCTTGTTTCGAATGATTGAATTTTTTGGAAATGCATAATGACCATGGAAACTAAATAAATCATCCACACTTATTCCATCCTCATTTTTTTCGATCCATTGTTTTTTGTAATTTTCAAAAACATTATAGCGATCAAATATCTGAAACACACTGCGCATGTTGTTTTTAAATTCTTCTTTATGCATGAGTGCATGAAATACATTTGAATATCGTTGATCATGAATGGTAAAAGCGATTGACCAGTCAAAATCATACTTTGACAAAATTTCGATCCATCGCTTGTCGTTTAATTTATCAAATATACTTTCAATGCTGTTGAAAAACACAAAAGGCGCTGATTTATAATGTTTCTTTAAAAATGAATCACATGCATCAAACATTTGATTTTCTACCATTGCTTTAAACGATTGAATCAAATAGTTTCTGAAATTAGTTTGTTTGGTTATTTGATCGACTAGTTGTTGCAATCGCCGAGATTCCTTTTGGTCGTACATTCTCACAACGCGGTAATCATTTTTGAAAAAACAATAATCTTTGAGATTGAAACAATTTTTTGTTTTTTTGGGATTTTTCTCCTTTGTCATAAAACTATCACACTGATCTGTGTTTTGATAAATGATCACATCATTTATGAATTGGTTTTGGGTAATCATAGACAGTGTGGTCTCCAAACATTTTATCAGTGTTTCTTTTTCTATGAAACGCATATCAAAATGAATCGATTTTATCCATCTCGTTTTCAACAGACTTTGAACAAACGCTTGATTTATTTCTCGTGAACTCTTAACAAGGTAATCTATCGAAATGTAAATGTCCAACTTCTCCCTTGGATTTGAATGTTCAACCAAATGTTCAATCAGTGTAGTATTTCTCGTTGAGAGGTGCATGCCATCAATCGTTCTAAAATTATTACTCGGGGTTGGAGGATGAATTTTGGATTCTACTATGTTGAACACAATGAGAAAAACATTCGATGGAACATGCTGAAACAAAGATTTTAATACATGCACCACATCCACAATTCTTTCAATTTCATGTACCTCTTTTCCAAACCACTCCAATCTCGAAAATTTACTTGCAACATGTTGAACTATCGACTTTTTCAAGTATTTCGTCAATCTCGATCGCAGTTTGTCGCGTCTCAACAATTTCAAAAAAGAATCGTAATCAGACGTATTCAGACTCATAATCAACCATACCCAAGACAATTTTAATTTAATTATATTGCCCTGTTCACTTTCAATTTTTTCAAACAATAGATCAAAAACAACATCACTTTTTCCAGAAAGCTCCACCATCCATTTGAACATCATGGCTGCTCTTTCGTTTTGTCCACCACAACAGTTTGCGAAATAATAAGGAATAATGCGATTCCATTTAATTTTTTTAAAAATAGAATCCACAATGTGTTTTGTTTGTTTTTCATTTTTCAAAATTTCATTTGTGAGTCGAATTCTGTTACTTTTTTTGAACGGAGTGATCAATAAGTTATTTAGTTCGCTTTCGTTGATGTGCTCCACAGCCAATCGATCAAATGTCACGTGTTCGCCTTTCACGATGATTTCCTTGCCATGGTAGTAGGTATTGTCGAATATATTTTTGTGTTGTATCATCTTTTTTTTTTCAATATGAACATTAATGTCTTTTTCCAACATGTCATCATCGTTCAACAAACAATCAAACACAGATTGATCATACTTGATTATCTCAATCGATGGATCACTGAAAATATCGAGATTCGCTCTTTTATTTAATCGATTGTCATGTATCGAGTGAAAATATTCTTCAAAAGAAGACATCGATCGAGTTTCCATTTTTCTTTTATTACTATTGTTTGTCTTCTTAAAAAAAATACCACATTAAAACCAAAGATCGAAACACACAAAATTCTTTAAAGTAAAATAGACATCCATGCACGACAAAGTCAATTCATTTATTGTTGTTGTTCTTGTTTGTTTTTCATTTGCCTGTACAAATCACACAATCTCTGAGTTCTATGTTTGACATACATGAATGAACGATAGTCTTTTCTCATAGCAATCTCACATAATTCTTCTGTTTGTGTGTGGATGAAACACAGATTAAAAGGGTCTTGATTCAATGCCGCGATACACATTTCCCTTGTCTGATCATGGAAGAATTGAATCAATCGACCATGTACCCCAATGGATATCACGATGAGTTCACACGGATCAATTCCTTGACTCATGCACACGTTTCCCAGTATGTGAATCTTGTCTGGGTGAATTTTGGCGTACATTTTTAAAATGTCATAATCTTCCACATGCAAATCTTCTAATTCATCAGGATATGTTTCAAGTACAACAGACAACAAGAGTGGGTAGCATTCCATTCCCGACACATCTTCAGGTTTTAATACATTGTTCCTCAAACATTTTGCAAGAAGCACTGATCCTTCTTCTGTGTCCAGGTTGTATCGATCTACGAAATCCACGTCAAACAAACTACGGTTTCCCGAGAGAGCAGCAAGTAGTACATCGTCTGTGGGGTCTTTGATTATTTCCAAGAGACTGGAATCCTTGGATACAGCAATCTTGCATATCTCTTCGTCTTGCTGGATTAGGGAGTGCTTCAGTGCCACGGGATTATTCTTGACCGCTGTTAGAACGAGGTCTCTCGTTTGAGGTATTCCTGATTGTTGCATGTTGCACAAGAGATGTCCATTGTGAGTTAGTAGTTTCTGCCAATGAGATGTGTTTTGGGGATTAAACGCTTCATTGAATCTTTGATAATGCTTTTTCATGAACAGTTCATGATCTTTGTGTGTTTTGAACTTTAGCATCCCGCTGTTCATTGGTTTCCATCCTTCAATGACATAGTTCATTGGGTCATGCATGAACGCATCTTGCATTTCGTCTGTTTGGATTCTCGCATACCTTATAACAGTAGGTTCTCTCCTGATACAATCAATTAGCATCTCATTAGAGGGCTGCTTTATATGCACATACAACAAAGGATTTTTACCTAAACAATAATCAACCATTTCAGGGGTCTGATCTGTAACGTGTATGATTGTAGCAGGGTCGCGTTTTAGGGCAATCCATGCGACTTGTTCACTGGGGTAATCAATGTGCATGATTGATTTTTCGTCTTGTTCAACTGCCATGACGCACCACCTTTCTTCCTTTCTTAGTATGTACATCAAGCATTTTCCTTCCTTTTTGAGTGCTAATTCGATCAAATCATCTGTCTTGTTGGTGACATATTGTATTGCAGGGGGATATTGAGAAACTGCGATTCTGCACATTTCATGCGTCTGATTTCTGATGTGTTCGAGGCTCATGGGGTTTCTTCTTACTATTTCGAGGGAGAGGTACTCTGGCTGGTGCTTCAAAATGGAGTAGGCTGAACCATGATTGCTCATACAAAGGATGGCATTGATCCTTTTAGGGTACAGATTCATACCATACAAGCGATTGTCTGAAAATAAACGTGAGTGATAAAAATCGCTACCTTCGAGGAATCTGTATTTCAAGGTCGAGTTCGGTCTCTTGAGAGTCAACTCATCGTTGAGTTCGTTGATTTTCTGGTCTGTAGCTAATTTCCAATCATGGTCGATCAACCTGAATTGAAGACCCCATAGAAATTTTTGCTTCTGTTCTTCGGTGAATGATTGCTCGAGGGAGGGACAAATATAAAATTTGTTAAGTTCATCCAATGAAAAAATAAAAGAGAGTATGTTACTTCTTAATTCGATAGGAATATGAACGTGATCGTTTGTCGAAGTTGCATGGGAGACTTTTATTTTTTTGGAAGGGTGATTCATTTTTGATTGGAGGGGATGTGTGATTTTTTTGAAACGTGATTTTTATTTTTTGGTTCGATTTTTGTTTAGAGAGATAGATGTGATTGTGATGTGTTGATTGATATTTTTTTGAATTGTTGTTGTTTGAATGATTGCCCTTGGAATACTTATAAGACAGCGACATGTTGTTGATATAATTTTGTAGATTATTCTATTTTCAAAAAAAGGATAAAACAAAAACAAACAGTCATGCCCGAGTTAAAAAAAAGAAACTAAAATAATTCATAAATGGATCACTCAAATAAAATGATTGAGTCTTTGCTTGTGAAACTCGAAGAAACGCAATTTTCAAACATGTCGCATCATAATCAAAAAATGATCACACTCCTGTGTCTCACACTCCAACTGTCCATGGGATTACATTTCATGGTCAATTGTTCCATACGAATATACAAAATCATACTAACACTCCAACTCAAATACACAAGCATCAACAGTGCAGTAGCAGATCGAACAAAACAGGGAATCACACAAATGGTCTTTTTGCAATATTTCATTAGACAATTCAGCGCCATCATTTTATTTTTCTATTTGTTGATTAAAACTTCAAGTTTGTGGTGGAAAAGTCAGAGCGCGACTCCCAAAAATGATTTATTGAACGATAGAGACGATCAGATTTTGAAAGACGAGTCCCTGTTTCAACTTGCATTCGTGTCGTTCTTTGTTTTTGGTATCTCGTTTATCATTGCGAGCTCCCAATATGTGTTTACTCACATGATTAGAACGTATCCACTAAGAACACCTCTATCTTTTTACAAGGATATATTTAATCCATTGAATCAAGCTCAAATCAAACACAGGATAGAAATCATATTGAACACACAATCCATGTTCAACGTCATATTTTCACTCATAATGTGTATTTTGAAGAGGTTCGAACCATGTGCTCTGGGATCGCTCCTTCTATGTTTTGATATTTATTTGATCCAGGTTTCTTTTCTATGGGTCAATCGATGGTTCATAAAATACCATAAAATAAACAATCGAATCATGATAGGGTCGATCGTTGAATTTTTATTATTTGTTCATGTTGCTTTCAATTTGTATTTTCTATCAACGGATCAATCTAAATTGGATGCACCTTTTGATGAGAATTAAAAAAAAATAAAAGCACATGTTGTTTTTTTTGTGTTGTTTAAATTAAAAAAAAACAAAACTCCAAAATGAAAATATATACTATAGGAGACCCTCAATTCGGAGATGCACAACAAGAAAAACGTGCTCTCGACAAAGTTGTCCAATTGAAATCTACATTGATTTCCAATGACGACATATTGCTCATACCTGGGGATTTGACAGATTCTGGCCACAATGATACATTCATCAACAACAAATTTTACAAGTTGTTTTCTTGTTTTTATGGCGAGAAACCTGTTATGACAGATCAACTCGATCAATACGTTTATCATGTGCATACCCCGTGTGACAAACTATTTTCCAGTAAAGTCTACATATGTCACGGAAACCACGATGAATCAGCGTTCCCACAAAAGCCTGTATTGGATTTTGTCAAGAAGACACATGGTTCATTGGATTATTGTGTTCCTGTGGGAAACAATGTGGTTTTAATATGTTTGGGAAAGTGTTATGAAAAAAGTAAGAGACAAAAGTTCCAGAGATGGCTCGAACAAAATAAAGACTCTAAAATCATCATCATGCAACACTATTATGCAGATGGTCCTGCTCAGTGGGATTTTTGGGACAAGGCTGACAAGGCTGAATTTATGAGTATTGTGTCAAAGTACAAATCAAGTATTGTATGTGTTGTGGAAGGTCATTTTCATGATAGCTACACCAAAAAAATAGAAGGCGTATGGTATATCAATGGATCAGGCGACAATTTCAATGTTTTCAATGTTGAATAATTGCTTTCAACAAAAAATAAATGTTTTTATTTTATCCCATGTAAAACGAATCTATCGTTATTGAAATATGAATATTTAATCTTTTTCCATCTTTGTACAAAACATAATCATCATTATTTTCCAAGAACCATTCATCTTTGACATTTTGAGGAATCGATTTGTAAAAAGAGCCATCTTTTTTTGTGTATGTTTTTCCAAAAATTTTTTCAATATTGTGACCATAAATACCTATACGTTCCAGTGATTCTGGAAATTCTTCGGGAAATGGTTGATTGAAATTCCTACCAAAATATATCCTTTTTATTGAACTTGGTAGATTATCAGGGAATTTATCGTTATATTGACTTCCAAAATCCACATGTATCAAATGTTTGGGAAACGTTGAATTTATTTTGTGAGTATGTTCACGGGGGAAAATAATAACCTCTGTTGAATAGGGAAATGATTCGGGAAATGGATACGAATACTTTACTCCAAATTTTATCCTTTTCAATGATGGAGGTAATGGATGAGGAAGAGGCTTGTCATAAAACGATCCAAAATTCAATTCTTCAAGTGTGTCTGGTAATTGTTGTGTTATTTCGTGATTGTATTCACATCCTAGAAACAATCCTTTCAAATATTTCGGTAATTTATCTGGCAATTTTTGTCGAAAACCAGAATTTCCACAAAAGTGCAAGTTTCTCAAACTATCTGGTAAATTTTCTGGAAGTGGGTGATTAAATGAATTTCCAATTATCAAATGATCCAATCTTGAGGGGAGTTTTTTTGGAAGAGGATGATTGAACGAATAGCCTAATTGCAATATGGTGAGAGATGACGGTAATTTTTCAGGCAGTGGATGATTAAATGACGAGCCATCACCAAATTCAATCATGGTTATGGAATCTGGTAAATTTTCTGGCAATGGGTGATTATAACAATCATAAAATTCGATTTTTTTGATGGTGGGTGGAAGATTGCAGAGAAATGATTGTTTTGATTCGCATAACAAGTCTATCTTTTCCAATGATCTTTGAGACATGTCTCCAAACTTCAATGAGACGTCCTCTTCAGAATCGATCGTTAACTTTTTCATGTTTACTTTTTTCAAAATGTCCAAGTTTTCTGATTTTTCATCAAACAAAAAATCATCAAAATAATATTCTTTGATATATTCATTGTCATTGTCGTTTATTTTTTGCAAGCTGACTGTTTGTGATTCATAGAAATTAGAATGAATGTTTGATGTGAAATTGTATTGATAAGGCTGAACGAAAAAGTGGCTATTCGAGAGCGTTAAATTTAAAACATCGTCAAAGTAGAGGTATTTGCTGCAAATTTCAACAACAAGTTCTTTTGTAATAGTTTTCATTGTTTTGTTTGTTTTATTTTGTTCAGGTGTCATTGGAAGTTTCAAAAAAAAACATTAAAAGATTTAAATTGTTGTTTTTTTCTCAAAAAAAAAATGGAATGTAACTTTTTATTGATAAATTCATATTTTTTGTTGGGCAAATCAATTATTGATGGAAACAACAATTCATCGTTCAACAAAAAAAAACAATACACAAATTCAACAAAAAAAATGCAAGGACAAAAACGACGCTCACTCAACACCGATGTATACTTGTACATTTTGAGTGAGTTTATGATTATCAATCAAATTCCCGATTTAATTGAGAACAATGGCGGTATATACAAGTATAACTTCGAACACAATGATGAAGAAAATATAGAATTCATTGAACGAATAGATCAGAACACACACTTTATATTTCACTTTGATGTGTTTTATTTTCATCACGCAAACATTCCAAACATCACATTTCGAAACAAATCAATAGAAATAGACGAACTGATTGTAGAACATACTGATCAAGAGAGAATTGAAGATTATTTTGATCCAATTGAAAAAGTCAAAATCAAATCGATATTTTTCAAAAAATATTATGGTCACCCGCTCCCACAAAAGACTGAATCTTTGAATTCAACAGGAAAATCAAACTCACCCAACAAATCAATATGTTCACTCAACGACGCTCTCACAAAAATAACCTTTTGGAGAGAATACAAGTTCGCTCTACCAGACATTCTTCCCCCAAACCTCCAAGAAATCAATTTCCAATCAACCTATGAATTTGAACTACCTGCAAACTTGCCTGAAAACTTGAAAAAACTCATCATATCTACAAATTATACACACAAACTTCCTGTAAAAAAAATATTTAACGCCGAATGTAAACAATTCGACACAATATGCGGTCTTCCTGAAAAAATGGAACACCTGGAGATAAATCGTTACAACAAACCTCTACCCGAGAAACTACCATCACTCAAACATTTGATTCTTAAAAATTTCATGGGGAAATTACCCAAAAAATTACCAGAAACACTCAAAACATTTCATTTGGATTCACAAAACGATCAAATTATTCCGGATTTTCCAGCATCGATAGAGTCCCTTGTTTTTGGAACATCCTTCAATCAACCATTGCACCCAAATTTGCCGCCCCAATTAAAAGAACTAATTTTCGGTCACCTGTATAGCTACCCCATACCCCACATTCTACCAGAATCTTTGGTTCACATGGAATTTAGTTCCTATTATGATCATCCTCTTCCACCAAAACTGCCTTCCAATTTGCAAGTTCTAATATTCGG
>Ga0100385_1000252_pt1 | contig 72113 bp, 58 predicted proteins | sample CryGeymeta201509_FD_81543 | JGI IMG/M metagenome (GOLD analysis project Ga0100385, IMG submission 81543) | Groundwater microbial communities from Crystal Geyser aquifers in Utah, USA - Crystal Geyser metaG 2015-09 | ecosystem: Environmental > Aquatic > Deep subsurface > Groundwater | place: USA... | reverse complement strand
CCAGACACGAGGTAAGTCGCTTTTCTGCCTCAGCCAGGCGGCCCTGAGAGACCATCATCCGCGCCTCGGTCAGGCGAACCCAGGGCTGCTGCCCGTGAACCGGCAACACGTCGCGGAGCCGCTCGATCCACAGCTCGACGACATCCAACATGCCTTGAGCAAATCCCAGATCTGCACCAACCATGCACACGCGGAACATCAACCAATCCAAGGTCGTGCGCTCCGCGATATCCCATGCGCCTTCGACACTCGTGCGAGCGACCTCCAACTTATTGAGTCTCAGGCTGGCTTCGGCGAGTTTTAATAAGGTCTGGGCTTTCTCGGCTCCGGTTTGTTTCGCCGCCGCTTGGGTCCAGTGGTCGGCCGCTTGAGCCAATTCTTTAGACGAGCGGTTATCACCTGCCATCTCCAGCCATACTGCGGCACGATCGTGGCCAGCTGCTTCCATATGGCGAGCGATTTCAAGCACGTCACCCTGCCCGCGTTTCCAATTCCTCTCGAGGCGTTCTGCGATTCGACGGGAAATAGAGCGGCGCCACTCCGGGTTCATCGGGGCCACGATCACGTCTTGGAGATCCCGGTCAATCAGGCGCAAATGTCGGCCATTTTCGTCGAGATCCAGATGAACGAATTGCCGCCATCGCAGCATCTCTATATTTCGGTCCACTTCAGTGGGTTCGCCGCCCTGGGTCAGCGCAATCTTGCGAAGCGTGGACCACTCTACTGGACGATTCATGACCGCCAGGATCTCGAGAAGCTCTCGCCCCGTGTGGCCAAACCCCGACAAACGCCGGCGCAACGATTCCTTCTTTGAACGCGGCAGTGAAAATCCAACAAGGTCCTCTCGTGAGAGCGACCACTGGATGGACGACCGACGCGACAGAATCCCTGAATCAATAAGATGCCGTGAGAGCTCTTCCACGTAAGAGGGGTCGCCGTTTGAATTCCCAGCCACTGTCGCCATCCAGTCGGCCGGCATTCGGTCAACGCCCAGGCGGGTTTCAAAGAAATACGCAACGTCGGCTTCCCGCAGGCCTTGAAGCTCAATGATGTCGCAATCGCTGACCTCGCCAAGGCCGTCAATACGGGCCTCAGGCTCAGCCGCGAGAACCATCGAGGGCCGTTGAAAACCCGTACCGCCGTCGTACCATTTCTTGAGCAGATCCAGGGTCGCCGTGTCGGCATGCTGACCATCTTCGACAAAAAACACGATCCGGTCAGGCTGCATCATGACGATCATGTCTTCCAACGACTCACGAATCCAATCCCTGTCACTGGTGTCGTCGTTGTCTGGTGATGAGCCAAGCCACTCCGCCAGACGGCTCAAGAGCGTGACATTGGGCCGTAAACGCTCGCCGATCGCCAAACCACGGCCTTCAGCCAGGTCGGTCATTGCGCCGAGCATGGCAAGCGCCAACTCAAACCGCATCATGTTGGGATGGCACACAAGATCCACGACCACGAGCCCGGCCAGTTTGACCGCAGCTGCAACCTCGTGAAGAAGCCGTGATTTCCCGATTCGTTTTTTTCCGCGAACCAGACGTAAGCGACCGCGTGTTTCAATGGCGAGCGAGTCCACGACCCTGTCACACATCGCGGTTTCTTCGTGCAGAATGCCGCGTTCGAAATACCCGCGAAGCACCGGTGGCGCGGCGATATCTAAGTTATTTGCGAGTTGACCGGTCGTGACCCACTCAAAAGCGCCCGAATCCGCCGCAAGCGCTTGCAGCGCCTCGCCCGCATCCATGTAAACAAGGTCAGCCACCTGGCGCAGCAGCACCATGGTGAAACGGCTCAAGTTCAACGGCACGGCTGGGTTGAGTCGATGCGGGTCGGGGGGGCGGAAATCCTCTTCATTCGTGGGCGGATCTTCTTTGGTACGAGGCCCAAATGGGAGCACACCGCACATGCCGTAATAAAGTGTGACCCCAAGGCTGTAGAGATCGGATTGAAACTCGCCCTTTTCTCCCCGAATGATCTCGGGGGCCATGTAGGAACGAGTGCCCCCGCGAAGCGTGTCCCTCTTGGGATCGGCACTTGAGAGTCCAAAATCCACGAGTTTCGCCATGGGGCGCGCGCTGGCGTCGTCGAGCCAAAGCAACATCACATTCGCAGGCTTGATATCGCGATGAATCATGCCCATGCCGTGCAAGTAGCTCAGTCCATGGAGCAATTGCAGTGTGATGTCGATCATCCCCTCGGGCTGAATCAGCGCACGAGCGTCCTGCATCGAGAAACCATCGATGTACTCTTCAGCAAGAAACACCCCGCCATCGGGCAGCGAGCCGTAATCGTAAACGCGGACCAAATTTGGATGGTCGAGTTTTGAAAGGATCTCGAATTCGCGCTTAAGCATCTTGCCCTGAACGGTCGCAAACGCCTCGGCCGAGAGCACCTTAACCGCGACTTTTCTGCCAGGAACCTCAACGTCTTCGCAAAGATAAACCGCGCCACCAGCTCCGCGACCGAGTGGTTTATCGTACGCGTATCTGCCAGCAAATATTTTGCGTCGGTCACCTTTCAAAGTGCGCTCCTGAGGTCGAATCTTAATGTTAAAAACACTAGCCCATAAGGCGTACAGCCCGCAATGCGCAAGGGTTGCCACACCACGCCAAGTCGTTCTACAAGCCAATCGTCCAACACGGAGAATCCATGCGCGCACTTATTTTGGCCGGCGGATCCGGCACTCGGTTCTGGCCACTTAGCCGGGCGGCTCAACCCAAACAATTGGTCTCGCTTTGGGGTGGGAAACCGATGATTCGCCACACCATCGAACGCGTGTTGTCGTGGGGCGAAAACAACGTGTTTGTGGTCTCGGGGCTTGGACTGAAGGACGCTACGATCGAGGCCGCAGGGTTGCCCGAGTCTCAATTCGTGTTTGAACCCGCGGCTCGCAACACCTGTGCGGCAATCGCGTTGGGCTGCATGAACCTGGATCCGTCAGATATCGTGGCCGTCATGCCTTCCGACCATTTTGTTCGTGATGTTGCGAAGTTCCGCAACACGCTCGAATTTGCGGAAAATCTGGCGGAAAATGGGTCGATCGTCACGCTGGGAATCGAGCCGACGCGCCCCGAAACAGGCTTTGGTTACATCCAAGCAGGCAAAGCGCTGACCTCCGACGACTCGGCTGGCTTCGTGGCCAATGAAGTGAACGCCTTTGTCGAAAAGCCGTCCCACGACAAGGCATTAGAGTACCTCGCTGAGGGCGGCTATTTCTGGAATGCGGGAATCTTTGTGTTCCGCGTCGACACGTTTTTTGCGGAACTTGCGAGGCAAAAGCCAGAGATGGCTGCGAGTTTTGACCGCATGCGCAAAAACCCATCGCTTATTGCGACCGAATTTCCGAAAGTCGAAAAAATTTCGGTCGACTACGCTGTGATGGAGCAGGCCAAACGCATGGCTGTCGTTCCCGCAAATTTTGGCTGGTCGGATGTTGGGCATTGGGCGGCTCTTGATGAAGTGTCGACGGTCGACTCGAATGACAACATCGTGACGGGCGAAGTTCACCTTTTTGAGACCAGCGGTTCCGTCGTGTACGCGGCTCAGCCCAACAAAGTCGTCACCGTGCTGGGAATGAAGGATGTCGTGATTGCCGATACACCCGATGCGTTATTGGTGATTCCTCGAGGTCGAGCCCAAGACGTCAAGACCATCGTCGAGGCTTTGCAGCGCGAGGGACTGGGGAACTTCACCTAATCCAGTCGGAGCCTCTGTCCATCAAAGGCAGTCACAGCGCGGCCATCGAGCGATTGGCGCACCGCGAAGAGGGGCAAATCAAGATCCACCACGTTTTGTTCGGTGGCCGAGGGAACCCGATGAAGCCTCGTCAGGCCCGGACCGGGAATCTTGAACTCGAGGTCCTCGTCGCTGAATAGGTCGCGGACCAAGCCCTGCCGATGTTCGTCAAGCAGACCGGGTGGACTCGGTATCCGAAGCAGCGACGTGTCCAGCCACACAGATTCTGACTCCGGGTGCAGACGCGCAACGCCCAAAGGCACCAGGAGGTCGTTGATCAGGGCATCAACCCACGTCTCAAACTCGGGGGAGTGAAAGGGATCCGTCATGAAACTGGCGCGTTGCACGGGGACGTAAAAGCCGACCTCGGGATGTTCAAGGACTTGATAAATATGGCTGAATGTCGAAAAAGCTGACACGATCTGGAGCAACTCAGCGATGGCTTTTTTGGAATACCAATAGTCGGTGCCCAACATCGAGATCAGGTCCAAGAACACAAGCTTTGCGGTCCAAATCACACCGTTCACGATGCCTAGCTCTGCGATCAAAAGGTCTTCTGAGCTGTCTTCGACGTCTCGCAGGCAGCCAGCACCGGTGAGCATGGGCTCAACCCCATCGTAGCGCATCCAAATCGGAGTGAATTCCTTGGCTCGCTTCAAAACCTTGAGCATCAAGTGACGCCACACGTCGTCAAGGCCCACTGCTTTAGCCAGATTTTGATCCACATGGGTGCCAACAAAGCCCGTACACCACTCAAAGAGCACGTGTCGGACAAAGGCTGCCCTGGGGAGGTCGAGCGTCGTCTCGAAGGCCTGTTGACTGACCAGCTTCCCATCGACGGGGGCAAAAAGTCCGAGCTGCATCGCCAGATCGACGTTTTGCTTCCAGTGCGCCAGGTCGTGTCCCCCCACTCGCCGCAATCGCTCAGCGGTTTCCGGCGACAACTCGCCTGAATGCCAGAACAACTCGCCAGCCTCGGATTCAATCACGAGCCATTTCAACGTGGTTTGTAGGTCGGAACGAGGCGTGTCGTCGCGCCGTTGGGCTGTCAGGCCGACGCCTTCGTAAGTGTCTGCAACCCAATCGAGAAGCCAGGTACGTCCGAGTTCCCAAACCTGCTGCCAGAGTTCTTCTGGAACCACCAACATCGAGACTTCTTGTTCATTGATCCGAAACACGACACCGAGCGAGAGCAGCGTCTCTGCAATGTCTCGCTCCATCGCTCGCTCATCTCGCCTCATGAACGGAACCACTTTCGCGTCCCTATTATCCCGGCTCGCGGTCTCCAGTTCGTAACCAAAAACCTCCTGCCAAAAACACACTCCTCCCAACTCGATCGCCACCATCGCAGCGCCCAGATAATCCATGTCCGGCAGGCGTACGATGATTTCGGTTAGAGCTGTCGGCTGGCCAAGCTTTTCGGCCAACGCGATGATCGCGGCCATACGGCCATCACAACCCGTGAGCTCCCAGGCGTTGGTCATCAAGTCCAGCTCTGCCTGAGAGCACCCACCAAGCAGCGTCATCAGCGAGGTTCGAGTTCCCACCAAGAGGGGCGTAAGGATCGCGGACCAAACCCCTGGAAACACCGTATGGGTCGCCTTCACGTCGCTCAGCAACCCGAGCTTAACCAGCAACTTACGTGCACGCACTGGACTGGGAAGAATTGGAACTTCCAAGTCGTGATCGAGCGCGATCTCTTGCAGCAACGCCCGGGAGTCATCATCAGCGAGAAGTCGATCGACGATCTCACAAACGTGCTCCGCGTGGTCACATAGATAGGTACCCAAATCCGAGGGCTCGGAACTTGGAGCTTCGTACAACGACGCGATTCGATCTCTATCCGTGTCGGTTAACGATTGGAGGTAGATGATCCAACGATCAAAATGTTCACCAGAGTATGACAATTGGGCACCGTGACGCCTGAATGAAGGCCGGTTAGCTAACACATTTTTGACACGCTACGCAAAACCTACCGCGCTGATCATGGTCATCAGTTCGGGTCGATGCCAATATGAACAAAACAACGTCGAGCACGTCCAACCATGTGTGACGGGAATTTGATGGCCTGCACGTTGTTTGAGTAATGAAGCGAGGAGCCCATGAATCTACAAAACCTAAAGAAACACCAGCGGATTCTGGGACTTATCGCACTTGTCGGCCTCACGATTGGAAGCAGTTCTCTGGGCGCCACGCCACAAAGCTCGTTTCAGTTCGCGGGGGAAGAGTTCTATTACTCGATTCGATTGAATGGCGCGGAAGCTATTCGCGTGGGCGTGCGGGCGGGTGAGGTCAAGTATCGCAAGGGCGTTCCGTATGTACCGATCGCCGGAACCGCCCAATCCACCGGGCTCTTCGATACCGTGTATCCCATCAACGACAAGGCCAATACCTTTGTGAATCCTGAGTCGTTTCGACCGCTTCGATCCGAGAAGTACTTCGACGAAAACGGAGACACACGCGAATACAAAGTCGACTTTTCGCACGGCGCGTTCCGCGCCAAGGTCGAAAAAAACAAAGACGACCGAACCCGAAAATTCTCGATGGCGATCCCGGGAACCACTCATGACATGATTTCATGGTTCTACGAGTTGCGAACGATGGAGAACTTCGAGGTTGGCACGAAGGTCTCGTTTTATGTGTATGACGGCTGGAAACTGAGTCATATCCACGGCAAGGTGAGCGGCAAAGAAGACGTCCTCACCCCCATGGGATGGTTCAAAGCGTGGAAAATCGACATGACGCGTGACGTGATGAACTCACGCTCGCAACGCAATCAGACCCCAAAACTGCGGATCCGCGACAAAGACCAGAGCAAAGCGACGGTTTGGGTAAGTCGTGACGCCAATCGTTTACCGATCAAGATCGCGATCGATACCCCGCTGGGTCAGGGTGAGGCCGTGCTCATCAAACTCAAATTGGCCGCAAAACATTGAAATTAGAGCCTTTGAAGCGTGGCAGCCGAGTCGCCGTCGTGAGCCCCTCGGGCCCGGTCCTCCCTGAACACATCGAATTCGGACTTGAAACCCTTGCAAGTTGGGGGTTGGAGGCCGATGTCATCGACGCCTTCGCTCGCGATCGCGGCTATCTCGCTGGCTCAGATTCACTTCGCCTCTCAGCCCTTCATCGCGCATTTTCCGGCGAGTATGAGGCCGTTTTCTGCAGCCGCGGTGGTTACGGAGCGACTCGAATTGTCGCCGATTTGCAGCCTATTTCGAACCCATGGCTCATCGGCTTCAGCGACATCACCGCGCTGCATCTGCGATTCTGGGACTCCCTTCCCTGCGTTCACGGTCCGGTCCTGAAAAGCTTTCTGTCTCAGCCTCATGGCACAAACAGCCTGCGTCGGCTGCTTTTTGACGCTCCGACGCAAAGGCGATTTGAATGCACTCCGGTCTCGGATGGCACCGCCCAGGGGCGACTCCTCGCGGGCAACCTCTCGGTGCTTGTATCGTGTTTAAATGCCCCGTGGTTTCCATCCCTCGAGGGTCGTATTCTTCTGGTTGAAGACGTGGGCGAGGCCGATTATCGGCTCGACAGGCTCTTCACATCGCTGAGGCTGTCCCAACGGGGCCAAGGACTCTCCGGGTTGATTCTGGGCGACTTCAACGGGTGTGCTGGCGTGTATGTCGACGATGCGGCGATGCCCGACTTCTTGATGCGGCTCGCACGCGAATTCAACATCCCGGCAGTGTCGGGGTTCCCCTCCGGCCACGTGGACCGCAACGAGCCCGTACGACTCGGCTCCATGGCACGCATCGACGGTGCAACAGGCATTGTGGAGATCGAATGACGGACCTCGAATCACGGATCCTTGCCACCCTCAAAGATGATGTCGCTCCGACGGCCGAAACGGTGCCAGCTGTCCATACTTGCACGGCGCTCCAGGCTGCCGTGTGGACAAAGTCCGAAGACATTTCTTTGGCCTTGGGTAAGGCCGCGCCTGACGCCCAAAATGGGCTGAGGCCAAACGTATTCATGGACATCGCGAGTGTCACAAAACTATTCACTGCGACCCTTGCTCTGATGGCAATCGATCGTGGAAAACTAGGGTTCGACACCACCATCGACACGGTTTTCCCCGAGCTGTCATCGCCATCCCCGACGCTATTGCAGCTGATGAACCACTCGTCGGGATTGCCGGCCTGGGACCAGTACTACTTAAGGTATCCGCTGGTGCCGACGGACCTTGAAGCGCAACAGAACCGGGAATCAATTCTGCAAGAAATCCTGAATTCCCCGCGAAATCTCCCCGGTCATTATGTCTATTCGGATCTCGGATATATCTTGTTGGGACGGCTGATTGAGCGGGTTCTCGACGATGACCTCGACTCGTTGGTTGCACGATTGATCACCGGCCCACTTGAGATGGGCAGAACTCGATACGTAAACCAGTTGAAGGGCGACAAGGCCTTGAAGGCCGTAGTCACAGAGATGACGCCTGGGCGCCCTGCCCCGATTTGTGGACTGGTTCACGACGAGAATTGTTTCATTCAGGGAGGTGTTGCCGGACATGCCGGGCTCTTCTCGACCGCAGACGACCTCGTCAGATTCGGTCGCCATATGCTGGATATTCATGAAGGGAAAACGGGAATCCTGAAGCGCACGACGCTGGATCAGGCTTGGTCGAACGCGTCGAAAGCCTTGGATGGCCATCATGCAGCAGGCTGGGACACCCCAAGCGGTGAAGTGAGCAGCGTCGGACGAGGGTTCTCTCGATCCCACACCTTTGGCCACCTAGGGTTTACGGGCACGTCGTTGTGGATCGACACGTCCGCTCAGGTCGTCGCGGCCTTACTCACGAATCGGGTCTTCCCGACTCGGGAAAACCCCAGAATCAAAGACCTACGCGTGAGATTTCACGAAGCCGTTTTGCCAGCTTCGGCGGCCTGAGTCTCGGCATCAGCCTTGGCTTTCGCGACTTCATAGCGTTTAGAGACTTCGGCAAAGCTCTCGTCGACCTCATCGCGAGGAAGATCTCCAGCTTCGAGTTTTTCGTCGGTGAGTTTTCTGATCTCATCGTAAAACGCAACGCCGCGTTCCAAGATCTGAGGATGCTCACCCACGACTTCCAAGGCCTTGAACAACGCGTTTTCCGCCTGAGCGTACTGCCCCACGGCTTCGAAGAACGAAATCAAGTTGATCTGGCTCGTGACATACACCGGCAGTACCGATTCGCCGCCAGCTTCGTACGCAAATTCCGATTGTGACTCCGCAACCTTGCCCCATTTGAGCGCGTCCTCGTGACGTTCTTGCTGGAACAACATCACGCTGAGTTGCTGCGCACCTTGCGCCACTTGCACCGAGATTTGTTTTTTGCCTTCGTCAGGGAGATCCGCAACGACCTCAAGAGCACGATTCATCGCCTTGTTGGCGGTTTCGAAATCTCCTGCGCGCCCCGCGATGACCGCAAGGTTCTGGTTGGCACCAAAGGCCAAATTTGCCGCCTGTGCCATGTTGGCGCCTTCCGCCAACAATGCTTCCGCCAAATCCGTCGCGCGTTGATTGACCTCTTGGCCTCGCGTGAAATCGCCCTTCTGAGCAAGAATTCCCGCAAGGTTAATGCAGGTTGCAGCTGCGTTTCCACGGAACTCGACTCCGTTCTCGATCAACTCGTCGCACATCAAAACTGCGCGTTCATGAAGCGACTGCGCCTCGTCGAGCTTGTTCTGCCGCTGACGAATGAAACCCACTTCATTAAAAATCTGTGCTCGAATTTTGGTCGCTTCGACATCAAAATTCTCGACCATATCCAGAATAATCGCAGCTTCAGTCAATGCCCCTTCCGCGGCCGGAATCTGGTTCTGCCGTAGCGCCTGAGAGCCCTGCTGCGTCAACGCGCGTGCGGCCTCGACCTGCTTTCCCTGCCATTCTGTACTTGCTGCTTCCATGACGAGCCTCACTCTCGAATATTGGGTCTTAACCAGACCTTCATTTCGACGTTTCCAAATTTGATAACATCCCCATGAGTGACCTCTTGAGGACGAAAAATACGTACTTCATTTACATAGGTCCCGTTCGTGCTCGCCGAATCCTGAAGACGGACTCGATCCGCGCGAACCAACAACAACGCGTGATTCCAAGACACAGCCGGACGGGCCATGACCACGTCGTTTTTGTCGCCAGCCCCAACCGTCAGCTCGCCGATGCACATATTATATCTGCGATCAGGCTGGCTGGGTTCGTACAAAAATCCAACGGCCTCGGCCGGCAATCCTGTAGCATCGACCTCATCCACAATCTCGTCGACGATATCGAGCCTGATGCCGACGGCTGTGATTGGATCCGAATCGTCGTCGGGCTTCTTCCCCAGCGTGTGCCCACACAAGCCGCAAAATGTTGCGTCGTGTTTCCAAACGGCTTCACACCCAGGACATACGCGCAAAGGCGTCCCACAAAACGAGCAAAATCGCCCGCCCTTTGGAACCGCACCATTGCACTCAGGACAATTCATTCACCTTCCTCAACACACGAAGGAAGTGCCGAGAAGCCAAAATCCGAAAGCGCAAACGGCTTTGAATCCAGATGCGTTTCCGACCCCTGGATTCGTATCCGAAACAAGGATGACGCGCTCAAATCAGCGTCAGCGCGAGCGGCATCAACCACAACTCCACACGCCACATCCCAGCGGAACACGTGCGAAACGTCGGTGTCGTAAGGCTCGGTGATCACGCGAAACGTGCCGTCACCGCCTGGACCTTGCCAGGCTACGCCGCACGAGGTGCCATCGGCATCACAGACTTCGACGACGATATCGACATCGTCTCCTTCAAAATCACGGACGGAATAGGCGACATCGAGATACCGCGGCACACCACTTTCCGTCACCATATCGAGCGCGCCAATGCTCGTGATTTGAGCCTCCGCGTTGTCGATGTCGATGGTCTCACTGCACCCGGCGAGGCCGAAGAGCAATATCGTAATCCAAACCGTCGTTCTCATCGTTCATCCTGTGACAACATGGTCAACATCTGGCCGTGAATACCCGCCGCACCTGCGACGATTCCTTTTGCGGTCACGTGATAGGGATGCCCTAGGTGATTTGTGACTCGACCACCAGCCTCTTCGACAAGAAGAAACCCGGCAGCCGTATCCCAGGGGCTCAAATTGAACTCCCAAAAACCATCGAGTCGACCGCATGCCACGTAGGCGAGGTCGATGGCGGCCGAGCCTAGCCGCCTCACATTTCTTGATTGCCCCACAGCTTTGATAAAGTGCGGGATATTATCGATGTCGCCGTTGGGCCTGGGCGGAGGAAAGCCGGTGGCCAGCACCGCATTCTGCATGTCATCGACGGACGAAGAATTAATCGCCACACCATTAAGCTTAGCGCCACAACCACGTTGCGCGCTGAACAACTCGTTGCGATTTGGATCGTAGATCACGCCAACCACCAACTCATCGTTCACAGCGAGGCCGATCGATACGCAAAAGACAGGGATACCCTGAGTGAAATTCAGAGTCCCATCGATCGGATCGACCAACCAAACGCGTTCACCCTCACCCGAGACCCCACGTTCTTCACCGTTGAATTCGTCATTCGGAAACACCCGCCCCAACTCGGCGCGAATATGGTCTTCGACCAAACGGTCAACGCGAGTGACGACGTCGTGCGCAGCTTTGTACAGAACATCAAAACCGCGAGCGCGCTCGGCCAGCATGATCTGTCCAGCCTCCCGCGCGATGGCTTCCACGACTCGCTGTTCTATCGAGAAATCCGGCATCGGTTCATCCGTCTAGGGGCGGCGATTGTTCAATCAGACGAGGGTGCCCGTCAAGGCGCCTTGGCCTTGTCTGATGAGTTGGTCGGTCGTTTCTTGGCTCGTTTTGCCACAACCCGCTCAATGTCGGGTGGGCCAACAATCGTCAGCTTGACCTCAGCGATCTGAAGATCCAGCCAATCGTCACCGCTAACTGGTTGTTTTCTCGCCTCAATCGCGTCCGAAAGAGTCTGGCCGCTCTGAAGCAAATCCGCGGAGACCAAAGCCAAACGCGACTCGACCCTGACGATTTCTTTCTCAAGAAACTCGGCATTATGTTCAATTCGTTCCCGCTCAACTTTTTGATCGACAGGAATCTTGGCGAGTTTGAGGATCGACTCTGCGCGGTCGCGCATGACGTCGCCCCGACGTTGCCTGGCCGATGCGTAAGTGGCCCAGGCGCGACGATAGGCCTGGGCGACTTTGCTCAGGTCTGGGCGCTCATTCATCCATACAGGGCGCCCTTCTCCGCGAATCAACATGTCGGCCCGCCCGATCATTTTACCCTGACTCAGCGGCTCCAAAATCGGCACACCCTCGACCCAAAGCGGCTCACGGGTCAGAGAGTTCGAGTTGGAAACCACCACCACATCGGGTCGATCCGAGGCTTTCAACGTCTCGATCAGCGCCTCAGTGTCGCGTGCCCCGAGATTGGACAACAAGATCACGACGTCGACCTTGCCCACTTCCGACATCACGGCAGCAAAGCTTGAGGCTGGGTCTTCGACCTTCAAACCCCGCTCCTGCCAGAAGCCATCGCGAGAAGTGGTTTGTCGCGTTACACCAACCACCAAGACTTTTTTCCCGCCCTTTTCGACGATGACATGGCTGGGCAGCAGTCGGTCCTGACCTTTGTACAAATTCGCCGAGATCCAACCAAATTTAGATCGGGCCGCAAATCCCTCAAAAGCCTCAAGTCCCATCGCAAAATCAAGCTCGCCGGCAAGTACGGCGTCCGGCGGACTCAGGTTAAGCGCGTCGATGATGGTCTCGGCCTCATACCGACCCAACCGCTGTTCAAACTCAGCCGACCGATCCAGAGTAGCGGTCTTAAAGAGGAGGTCGCCGGCATCGACGTTCAGGCTGGCCGTGGGTTTCCAATTTCTGGCTTTCCACCACACGGGCTTTTCGCCGGTATCGGAAACCAGTGTGGCCCGACGAGCAATGCCCCCAAGTGGGTTAGCTTTGCAGCCGCAATCGTCGACCTCACCATGGGTATTTGCAGCGAAGTAGATGCTCAACACGCTGGCATCAGCGACCAGATCTGTGGGCGGCTCGCTGGGCTCACGTTCAAAGCGCTGCTCTCCGTGTCGAACGGCCAGCCCCACAGCATTGCTAAGGCCGCGAACGACTGCGTCCTCGGCGAGCGAATGAACAAGGACGTCCTGCGGCCTTTCTGGTCTGGCAATTTCGGGTGTGGTGGGTGGCGTTTTTGATTCACACGCCGAAACGACGGCGAAACACAGAGCCACGGTCACAAGAAGAGGCTTTCTACTGGCAGGAATCATCTTTTATCGTCTTGAGGCGGTCTCGAGCCTGACCCGAAAACTTGGATTTCGCGTAATCTTTGACCACGGTCTCGTAAAAGAGCTTGGCTTCTTTGCATCGGCCCATCTTGGCGAATGCGTCGCCGGTGCGAAACGCTGCGTCGCCCGCGCGGTCAGAACGCTCATGGTTCTGCATTACTTTTTGATATTCAAGGGCGGCGCTCACCCATTGCGCCTGCGCGAAATAGGTCTCTCCGTTATAAAAAATCGCGTCAGCCACGAGCTTGTCCCGTGGGTACTTTGCGATGAATGCCTCGAACCCCTTTCTGGCCAAGCGGTAGTCCTTGGCCTCGAACTTATCCGCCGCAAAACGAAACAGGTCTTTGGCCGACTCCGGCATGGCCGTGCCCCCACCGTCGGAAAAACGAATGTCCACGTCTTCTTTGAAGAGCTGCAAATCCTGCTGCATTTTCTGCAGCCGAAAGTCACTTTCTTCCAACTGCCCACGTAAACGCTGCACTTCCTGACGCAGAGACTCGATCTCGAGACCAAAATCGGCGTTATTGCGTTTGAGCAGATCGGTCGCCGACTGGAGCACACCTTTGAGCTCGGTCACGTCAGCCCGAGCAGAGTCGACCATTGCCGAAAGCTCTGCCTGTTTGGCGCCCATATCCTGATTGATCGTGGCTTGCTGCTGCTTGAGCGCGTCGATGTCCTCTTGCATGGCATTGCCGGTCCACATGGGAACGCAGCCCGTCATCAGAAGACACATCAGACCTATCGCGAGAACTTGTTTCATCGGCATTCCAAAAACAGAAAACCCGTCGAAAAGACGGGCTCAGGAGACGAGATTAAGAGCGACTCAGCGAATTGTAAATTCAGCGCGACGATTGGCGCGATGGCAGCTTTCTGGGCCCTCTTCGCCACATTCTTTGATGAGGCGCTCTTCGCCGTAAGAAAGCGTGTTCACAGACTTCTTGTCGACACCGAGCGTCTGCATGTATTTGGAGGCGTTCATCGCGCGACGCTCACCCAATGCAATATTGTATTCAGAGGTTCCACGCTCGTCGCAGTGACCCGTGATGGTGATCTTCAGCTGGCGCTCTTTCACACAATCAGCGTTGGCTTGAAGGGTGCCGCGTGATGGACCATCGACGCTCGCATCGTCATAACCGAAGTAAACGTTGGACAATGAGCACTGACCTGCTGCGACACAACGACCGCCGTTACATTCTTTTCCGTCAGCACAGTCGGTGTCGGCTGAGCATTCTGAAGCTGCGACACATGCGCCGCCCTGACAATCTTTGCCGTCACCACATTCGTCTGCGGATTCGCATTCAGCACCGCAACGATTTCCACGGCATTTCTGGTTGCCTGGACATTGTGTTGTCGCGCTACAAAAGCCAGGAATGGCTTCACAAACACCGGCGTTACATTCAAGCGATTCGTCACCGCACTCCGAGTTCTCGCGGCACTGCTGACACAAACCGTTCACGCAGAACAAGCGGCCGTCCGCTTTGCCTTTCTCGGCGCAATGGTCGTCGTTATCACATTTTGGATAATCGGGACCGCAGCCGCTGAGCAGGAGTACTGTCATCGAGGAAACCACCCACGTTATCATTCGGTTAAGTTGCATCGTTCGCTCCTACTCATCGCTTGAAAAAAATTACCTGCCCAGTTCGCGGCGACGGTACAGGAGCACCCCGATCCTCGTCAAGCATCCCTCATTTCCGCAGATCTCCCTACCTTGCCCTACCCGAGCAAAACGCTTGCGTTCTTTGCCTCGGGTGGTCTAGAACCACCTGCCTTTCGCGACACACGGCGCTGTATGCCTATTGGAATCGACAAAACGCGGGCGAAGACCATCTCGGTATTGGCCGCGCCTATCGTCATCGCGATGTTCACGCAGACATTCATTAATGTCGTGGACACGGTCTTTGTTGGGAAACTCGACCCAACCTATTCTATCCCCGGACAAGCTGCCCTCGGATTTTCACTGCCCATTTTGTGGAGCATTGGTGGATTTCTTGCGGCCATCGGGATTGGAACGCAGGCCATGACGGCTCGTCGTCTTGGCGCCAAAAAGCCCAAAGAAGCGGGCGCGGTTCTCACCAACAGCCTGATCGTCGCGGCGTTCTCGTCCGTGATTTTCACGTGGCTTGGTTGGATGATCATCCCGTACCTCTTTCGCTTCCTGACCTCGAACGAGAGTGTCGTTGCGTTGGGCGTGCCTTACGCGCGCTTTCGAATTCTTGGCATTCTGCCCATGGTGATGACGACGAGTTATAAGGGGTTCTTTGACGGCCTGGGCAGCACTCGTGTCCATATGTATGCCGCGATCGCGATGAACCTCGCCAATATTGTGCTCAATTACGTCTTCATTTTCGGGGCGGGCCCGATTCCAGCTTATTATGTAACAGGTGCGGCGATCGCCAGTGTCATCTCGGTCTTTGTGGGCCTGGGCGTCATGATCATTTGGTCGCTGCGCGGCAAATACCGAAAACCACATCGGTATTACCAACCCAAGAATATTCGATGGGCGCAAATGTTGGAGATCATCAAGCTCAGCGTACCCAGCGGTGCAGCGCAGCTCTTTGTGATGGTCGGCGTCCTGATGTTCCTCAAGATCATTGGAATTTTGGATGAACGCGCAGTGCTTGCAGCGCTTGAACCCTCTCCGCTTCATGCGTCGGGTTCGTGGACACAGATGCAGACTGGCTTGCGTAGCCTGAGCGACCACTCAGGCCTGATGTTCACGATGGATTGGCATTATCTGGTGATGTCCTCACGCCCGCCGATTTTTACGACTGCCGCGAAGTTGATCATCGATTTGCTGAGCATCGGCTTTGTGATGTGCATCGCTTTTGGCACGGCCGCCGCAACTCTGGTGTCGCGATCGATGGGCGAAGGCAAAAACGACCTCGCCGAGGCCTATGGCTGGGACGCAGTCAGGATTGGGTGCACCTTCTTTGGCATCGTGGGCGTGATCGTGGTTCTGAACCCGGTTTTCTTCCTCGACTTGCTCAGTGACGATTCCGCCGTCATTAACGCCGCGGTGCCCGGACTGCGGATCATGGCAGGGCTAGAGGTGTTCATCGCGATGGCACTCATCCTGACGCAAGCGCTTTTTGGCGCGGGAAACACAAAATTCGTGATGTGGGTGGAGTTGATACTTCACATGCTATGCCTCGCCCCTTTGACCTGGGTGTTTGGAGTCCACTTGAATCTTGGATTCCTGGGTGTGTGGCTCTCGGCGACGGTTTACGTCACAGCGTTGGCCTCAGCCATGGCGTGGAAGTTCTGGGAAGGCTCATGGAAGGGCATCAAGGTCTGATCGCGCCCCTTGGCGTATCCAAGCTTCAATCAAACGTATCTGATGGTCCTGAAGTGGCGCTGCGCCTGACCAAGATGGGGGTTGCACCTCCCATCGAATCGTCTCGTAGTCGGGCACAATCTTGTGCAGCAGATACGAGTCTGCCGGATCGAAGGGGACGACCAGAAACTCTTCGCCACCATTTGAACGCTTACCAATCATCGATTCGCGGGTAAGTGGATTGAGCTGCCATTGAGGGGCTTGATGGCAGGACCAGCATCTGCGCTCAAGGATCTGTTCAACCTGGGACCATCGAACCTCAGCTGAAGTCTGAGGCGTCGGTGCCTCTTCTTGGGCGTCGACTCGCCAAGTCTTGCGCTTGAAAGGATAGAGTGGAGAGCCAACGACGCTCAATAGTCGAGAGTCGTTGACCTGCAGGCTGTAATCCAATCCGTCAATCAGATTTCCGAACGGCCGCCACGTCAGAGTCTTGCTCGTAACATCCCAACTCGTGCGTCCGCCCATGCGTTTCCCCCCTGAAGTCAGCGAGATCACGTCATAGTCGACCAAAAGATCGTCATCGATATGGTTCGAGAGACGGATGGAAATCTGCGGATTCGTTGGAATAACATCGGTCTCAGGACTGATTTGCTCTACGACCAACCACGATTCCCCTGCCGCTGGCACAGCGATGGGGTTTCCCTGAGCGTCCAAAAGCGGGTCGGGGTCAATGGATCCGCAGGCGGACAAGAGAGCAATCACAAGAATCGATGAGCGCATGCCGAGGAGTGTAGTCATTATGGAACTTTTAGAGAAGTCCCTCGCGTCCCTTGACGTCAGGAGGCGTCTGGCATTGAATAGCCGGCCGCGCGAGACCGCGCTAAGTGAGTTAGGCAGAGGATTGGGACTATGAAACGTACGTTGGCATGCTTCGGAGCAGTGCTCCTTCTTTGTGTTGCATCAGGATGCAAGGGCTCCAACTCTGAGTCCTCAAGTGTTGATGCGCAATCTCAGGCGACCGCCCAGGGGAATTCCCCCAAAGCGCCTGATACCGGCAACACGGCCAAACAGGCCGATGACGCTCCAGCGGTTACGATTTATCCTGGATTCAATTTCGGAGTCTTGAATCCCGCCGAGAGGATCCGCTTCGTGGATTTGGCGAAAGCCGAACTCTGCCCATGTCCAAACGCCACCGTAAGCCTGCACGAGTGCCTTCAAGACAACGAAAAGCGTTGTTCGATGGCGGAACAGTCGGCAACCATTGTGGCCATGGGCATCAAGCAAGGGCTCAATCAATCCGATGTATTGGGTGAAGTCGCTGAATTCATCGAATCATCGAAAAAGACCTACGAGTTTGACCTTCGTGGCACCCCCTTCCGCGGATCGGAAAAAGCCAAGGTTGTTTTTGTTGAGTTCGCTGACTTCCAATGTCCGCATTGTCGTGAAGCCGGAAAGGTCTTCGCTGAGGTCGAGAAGAAATACGGCGACAAGATCGTGGTCTACTACAAACACTTCCCATTGGGTGGGCATCCCGAGGCTCGCTATGCAGCACAAGCCGCGGTCGCAGCGCATCAACAGGGCAAATTCTGGCCGATGCACGACATCATTTTTGAAAACCAGATGACGTTGAGCGACGAGAAGATCGACGGTTTTGCACGACAAATCGGGCTGAATTTCGACAAATTCAAGTCGGACATCAAAAGCCCCGGCGTCATGGCTCTGGTTGAAGCAGACCGGAATGAAGGCGAAAAAGCGAACCTGACCGGAACGCCCACGATCTTCTTGAACGGTGTCCGTTACCTCGGGGACCGCAGTGTCGAGGCCATCAGCAGCGCAGTGGACGTTGCTCTGGAATCCGCTGAAACGACGAAATAACTATTTTTTGAACCGACGTGACCTGAACGTGGCGTCGGTGGCGGCGTAATGGGCACGTGTGTGTGATGAAAAACGGAGAAGACAATGGCTGAAGCAGTAGCTGGTGAATTGAGCAAGGCGGACCTTTTGTATCGGGTGCGCCACTCGACCTCTCATATCTTGGCAACTGCCATCCTCGAGATGTTTCCAGATGCCAAATTCGCAATCGGGCCGCCCATCAAGGACGGCTTTTATTACGATTTTGAGTTGCCGCGCGCTCTCACGCCCGACGATTTCGAAGAAATCGAAGCCAAAATGACGGCCGTCGTGGAAGGGAATCAGAAGTTCCTCCAAGAGGAATGGCCCAAAGAAAAGGCGCGCGAATACTTTGCTGACCAGCCCTACAAACTTGAGCTGATCGAAGGCATCGAAGGCGACACCGTATCCACTTACAAGAACGGTACTTTCATCGACTTGTGTGCAGGCCCGCACGTCAATTACTCCAAGAAGTGCAAGAACTTCAAACTCTTGAAGTTGGCAGGCGCGTATTGGCGAGGCGATGAAAAGAAGCCCATGCTCCAGCGGGTTTACGGCACTGCGTGGCAGACTAAAGACGAGCTGACCAATCACCTGAATTTGCTTGAAGAGGCCAAGAAACGAGATCACCGAAAACTCGGAAAGGAACTCGAGCTTTTTGGTTTTGACCGACTGGCACCAGGCGCAATCTTTTGGCGCCCTAAAGGATGGTCGAGCTACCGCTCACTTCAGGATTATTTCCGCGACCTTGAAGGTCGAAATGGCTACGAGGAAATCTGCAATCCGATGCTCTACAACAAAGAGCTCTTCGAACAGTCGGGCCATTGGGACCACTACGAAGAGCATATGTTTGTCTTGCACGCGCACGAGCAGACCTTCTGCCTCAAACCGATGAATTGCCCCGACACCATGCTCTATTTCAAGAGTAAACGTCGTTCGTACCGCGAGCTTCCCTTGCGCGTCGCGGAATTTGGTCAGCTTCATCGCAACGAGTTGCAGGGCGCGCTTTCGGGTGCGACGCGTGTGCGCCAGTTTTGTCAGGATGATGCGCACATCTTCGTGATGGAAGAACAGATTCAGGACGAGATCACGAACCTGCTGGGCATGATTGACGAGACGTACTCGCTGCTCGGCCTCGAATACGACATCGACGTCGCGACGCGTCCCGAGTCGTTCTTGGGCGAGCCAGAACTTTGGGATCAGGCCGAGGGCGCCCTCAAGGCCGCGGTAGAGGCCAACGGTAAGGAATATCGTATCAACGAGGGTGACGGCGCGTTCTACGGTCCCAAGATCGATATCCAGCTGCGGGACTGTCTTGGACGGTCGTGGCAATGCGCGACGATCCAACTCGACTTCCAGCTGCCGCTTCGATTCGAACTTTCGTACGCCTCGGCCGACAACGTCGAGCGTACGCCGGTGGTGATCCATCGCGCGATCGCTGGGTCATTGGAGAGGTTCTTTGCGATCCTGGTCGAACATTTTGCAGGGGCCTTCCCAACCTGGCTTGCGCCTGTTCAGGCCATCTTGCTGCCCATTACCGACGATCAAAACGATTACGCGTGGGAAGTTGCGCGCAAGCTCAAGACCAAAGGCATCCGGGTCGAAGTCAACGATCGCAGCGAAAAGATGGGATACAAGATTCGGGAAGCCGAAACCCATAAGATTCCGTACATGCTCGTAGTGGGCGGAAAAGAAGCGGAATCAGGCCAGGTCGCGGTGCGTTCCTACACGGACGGACAGCGTGGAGCCATGGAAGTCGACGTACTTATCGAAGAGATCCTCGAGAAGATCCAAACACGGGCTCTTGACGTGAATATCTTCAAAGCGGAACTCGCTGAATTCGTTGAGGATGATGACGCTTCGGAAATGGAAGCACGCGGGTACTGATTTTTTTCGCAGACCCGCCTTGACCAATCGACTCGCATGAGTAAACTCCCTCTTCCCGCGGCGTCATGCGCCAAGGGAGGGGTGGCCGAGTGGTTGATGGCACTGGTCTTGAAAACCAGCGAGGGTAACTCCCTTCGTGGGTTCGAATCCCACCCCCTCCGTGATGTGGTCCTTTTGGGGACCACTTCTTTGACAAGCTAAGAAGTTTCTGGAGAAGTGGCCGAGTGGCTGAAGGCGCTCCCCTGCTAAGGGAGTATACGCGTTAAACCGTATCGAGGGTTCGAATCCCTCCTTCTCCTTGCGAAAAGCACCTTGTTTCAAGTCTTGCAAAAAAACCACTTGCAAGACAGAAAACGAGGTGCTACATAGCGCAGCCCGCACTCGTAGCTCAATTGGATAGAGCAACGGTCTACGGAACCGTAGGTTGGAGGTTCGAGCCCTCCCGAGTGCATTTTAACCATCTAGGTGGTTGTTTTTTTGACCGGCGTGTCATGGCCGACGAAGACCACAGCTTCATGGAGCTCGCGCTCCAAGAAGCACAAAAAGCAGCAGAGATCGGAGAAGTTCCTGTCGGCGCTGTGGTGGTCCACGAAGGAGTAGTGATTGGCCGGGGTTTTAATCGACGAGAAACGTCGCAAGACCCCACCGCTCACGCAGAACTCCTGGCCATGCGGGATGCAGCCGCGACACTGAATAGTTGGCGACTGGTGGATTGCACCACCTATGTGACTTTGGAGCCCTGCCCTATGTGTGCAGGCACCATGGTCAACGCCAGGTTGGAACGTGTCGTTTTTGGCGCCCGTGACCCAAAAGCCGGTGCGGTTCGTTCGCTTTATCAACTTTTAGAAGATGAGCGTTTGAACCACCGCGTCGAAGTTGTCGAGGGAATCCTCGGAGATCGATGTGGACAAGCGTTGACCGAGTTTTTCCGCTCCATCCGTGAGGGTCGAGTCAAGAAACCTCGGTAACGGAGGGATGGCCGAGTGGTCGAAGGCGTCTGATTCGAAATCAGATTTACGGGCAACCGTAACGTGGGTTCGAATCCCACTTCCTCCTTGAATGATGACCTGCCCCGCAGCGGTTATCAGGTATTTGACTCCGTGAGGGGTTATGCGGGGAGGTGGCCGAGTGGCTGAAGGCGCACGGCTGGAATCCGTGTATACGGGTCACACCGTATCGAGGGTTCGAATCCCTCCCTCTCCGTTTGAATTGCTCGGCCTCAAAGTGGCCAGCGCGACTGCTGACACGGTACTCCGTCAGGCCCGGGAGGGAGCAGCGGGCTGTGTAACAGAGTGTGTGCTGGCCACTTTGAGGCTGAGCTTTTTTTTCCCCTAAATTCGTCGCTGCTTTTCGGCGCTAGTGCTCTCGTGTATACCGCTTGGCATGTTCAACATGCCCCAAGAGGTCCGACGATGACGCGCATCCGACACCAAGCGCTCGCTTCCTTCGCCATTCTTTCGCTCGCCGGAAGTGCAAACGCTCAGGACGCAGAACCCAAGTCTCCAGCTCCAGTCCAACCGGAAGCCGTTATCGCGGAGACTCCGAAAGAAGCGCCTGCGCCTGTGAAAGAAGCGCCTGCGCCTGTCGAGTACGCTCAACCTGAGGTCATGACGAAGGCTGAGGTCAAAGCGACCGCTGCTGACCTCGTGCCCGCCCTGCCCAACCCAACTCTAGAAACGTCACAAACCAACGACGTGTCGGACACGTGGAACTCGAATCTCGAAGAATTCGAGAAACGCTACCAATGGCGTCTGAAGGTCGGCGGATATATCCGAACCGTGTTCAGCTCCGTCCAAGACGACCCAGACACGGACATCTACGGTAGAAACGATGGGTTCATGTTGGCAAATGCGCGGTTGACGCTGGACGGCGACATGCGCAAATCGCTGGGATTTCGGTTCCAGATCGATGGAGCCGTGGATCGAAATGTCTCGGATGCGACCCGCCCGGTCGCCGAGATCGAAACTCGACTAAAAGACGCGCTCTTGTGGTGGAAGCCAATTCCACAGCTTCGCATCACGGCAGGGCAATTCAAACCGCCCTTTGATGCCGAAGAGCAGTATTCGCGCGCCGACCAACTTTTCGTCGACAATTCAGTGGGCAATCAAGGAGTCAAAGGCACCGATGGCTTCAACGTCGACGGCCTTTCGCGAGACCGCGAAGCTGGCGTAATGATTGACTCGGACACGATCTTCTTCAATCAGAAGGACGGCTTCGGTGTCCGTTACGCCGTCGCCGCGACCAACGGCAGCAGCGCGCTCCTGAGCCAAAACGATAATTCGAAACTGGCTTATTATGGACGTCTCGAAGCGCATTTTGACGAGTTGGTGAGCGTCGGCGGCGCTGGATATCTGAATTCAGAGACCCTGCAGCCAGAAGCCGCGGACCAAATCGAGCGCGATGTGTTCGGCTGGACGGCTGATCTGACGCTCAAGGCCGCTGGCGTCATGGTGCTCGGCAGCATGACGCAGACGACCTACACGTATAACGGTCTCGCGATTGAGCCTGAGGTCACAGCGATGGCCTATCAGGCCTCGATCGCCTATCAGGAGCCCTTCTTCGGGTTCCAGCCAACCTTTCGCTACGCATTCCTCGATCCCTCGTCTTCGACAACCGGACAAACGAGCGACCTTTTATTCGATGCCGACGAGCGGACCTTCTACACACTCGGCCTGAACTACAATCCTCGATACCCGATCCGAGTAATGGTAAACTACACCATCACGGCTGAGGGAGAGGCTGTGGCACTCGATAACAACCGCTTTGATGCGATGCTTCAGCTGTCGTGGTGAGAAAATGAAAGTCCTAAAGAATGCATGCCTGGTAGCACTCTCCTTTGGCGCCCTACTGGCCCTTGGGTCATGCGATTCAAAAAACGACGCCCGCTCCAACGCACAGCGCGTCAACGACCGAACGCAACTTGTGGGCGGACCTACGGCTCTGGGCGAGGTGGGCGACTACCTGCTTGAAAACGACCAGGTTCGAATCGTTGTTCAGGACCTCACTTTCAACCGCGGATCGGGCTTATTTGGTGGCTCGCTCATCGATGCTGACTTGCGGCGTTTTGACAACGCTGGCAACGGCCTTGGAGGTTCGGGTCGAGACACGTTCGGAGAGCTCTTCCCCGTCTTTTTCTTGGAGATGATGGCGCCTGAAGCCATCACCGTCATCAACGACGGAAAGGACGGAAAGGACGCGATCGTCGAGGTAAAGGGCCGTGGCGGTGAGTTCATCACCATGTTGCGCTACCTGAACCAAATCATGGTGAACAGCTATGACGTGAAGTATCCAGACCTTGTTGGGGGCGTGCCAGCGAATTCCAATGGTGAACCACAGATTGAGTTTGCGACCCGCTACATCTTGGCGCCGGGTGCGCGCCACGTTCGAATTGAAAGCTCTCTCACGAATATCTCGACAAAAACGCTCGAGTTCCCATCGTCGGCCATCACAGGGCTGCTTTCAGGTTTTCTCGGACTTGATCTCAACGGATTTCGCATCCCGACTGGGCATGTTCTTGGATTTGGCGCGCTGAGCAGCATCTTCATTCCGGGCGTGGGATACGATCTGCGGTTTGGCCTCGATGACGCGTATAAGACGGCCGTTCCGCTTCCTGGATTTCCGGGGTTACTGACCAATATCGTGGCTTCGTCGACCAAGCTTGGCATCAACTACGGATTCGCCACCGTCGTGGACCCGGAAAACAATTTTGTGTTCCAACGGGACAAAGACAATCTCTACGACGGACGAGCAAAGGACGACGACATGTTGTTCCTTTTCTACGCGAGCGGATTTGGCGGCGTCTTCACCTCGGAAGTTCCCGAACGATTGGCTCCCATCGTGTGTGCGGACACATTGACGCCGACGCAAAAGACTCAGTGCGAAGCCGACCGCACCGCCTTGCCCAATTCCTACACGTTTACGAACTACTTCATCATCGGTGATGGCGATGTCGCCAGCATTTACGAGGAGTTGTACAAGATTCGCGGAATCAAGGCGCCTAAGATTCAGGGGCGAATCTTCGACGAGGTCACCCATCAGCCTCTCGGTGCTCTGGCCGACGCGTTAATCTACAGCGCCGATGACTCGTCCTGTGCAAATGCCACAATTGTGAGTCAGGTGTTCACGAACGCCGACGGTTTTTTCGACCTTAACTTGGCCGAAGGCAAATACTGTTTCCAGGCCAAGGAACACGGGCGACCTCTCGGGGCTTTGAGCTTCGTCGAGGTTGGCTCCGAGGGAGCACCATTCATCAACTTGATCGCCAAATCGGCAGGCCATGTTGAGGTTCGAGTCACCGACCCAAGCGGGCTCGCCCTTCCCGCGAAGCTCTCTCTGGTCGGGGTTCATGATTTTGTGCCCAATACTGAATACCGTGACTTCCTTTATGACCTACGCGCAGGCGAGTCATGGAAGCCCGCAGACCTTGTCGCTGACACGGCTGCAGACCCCAGCACCCGCAAATTCCTTGAAGACACAGTTTACGGAGATGCTCAGGGTAGAATTTCGCTAGATGCCCGCCCTGGGAAATACACAGTCGTGGTGAGCCGCGGCCCGGAATATGACCTGTTTGAACAAGAGATCGACCTCAAGCCAGGCAAAATTGCCACGGTGAATGCGGTGCTGAAGCGAGTTGTGGACACGACTGGCTATCTCGCCGGAGATTTCCATATTCATGCTGCTGGTTCCATCGATTCTGGATTGAGCAACACCATTCGCGTTCGCACGCTGGCGGGCGAAGGCATTGAGCTTGCCGTGGCCACCGACCATAATTACGTGACCGATTATCGACCGTTCATCGCCGAAGAAGGCCTTGAGCCGTGGATGACGTCGATGATTGGCCTGGAGCTCACCACCTTTGAGGCAGGCCATTTCAATGCCTTCCCGGTCGTGCGTGAGATGGAATCCATGTCGCGCGGATCGATCAAATGGCAGGACGTACCACCGCAGACGATCTTCGACACCTTGCGTGAAATGGGGCCCTCAACGGGCAACATTATTCAGGTGAACCACCCTCGCACGCCGATTATGGGTTATTTCTACCAACATAATATGGACCCGTTTTCGTCGTCGGTGGACCTTGCCATCAACACCGATCCAGGACTGGTCACGACGCTAACTTCACCGACCGGACCGGCTTTCATCGAGCCGTATCAGACGCCAAATGGCAAGACAGAGTACAAATCCACATTTTCCTGGGATTTCGACGCGATCGAAATTTTCAACGGCAAACACCTCGAGGAGCTTCGGCACTTCCGCATGCCCTTCGACAAGAACGCGGCAGCGGATGCGGCCGACGCCCTGCCGGCCGGCCTCTTTGATGGACTTCGGGACCAGTTGACCGCCGACCAGAAAAAAGCCGACGGCATCACCTACAAGCCGGCATTCTTGGCGGAGGTCTTTCCCGACAAGACAGCTACGGAAATCGAAGCGCTCACCGACGTGGAGCTAGCTGCGGGCGTCGACGCATGGGCCTTCTCACGCATTCCCGACAAGGACGTCATCGTCTGTGACGGCGAGTCGATCATGGCTTCCGGCGGACTCGACGACTATTATAATCTGTTGAATTACGCGCGGCCTGACGGCACCTATCGGAAGTACACGGCCACAGGGAATTCAGACTCGCATAAGTCACGGATCGACGAAGCTGGTTACCCACGAAACTACACGTTCACGGGGATCGACGAGCCTCAAAGCATAGAGTCGGTCAAATTTGTGCAGAGCTTGCAGGAGCATAATAATATCGTCACGAACGGACCGTTCATCAACATGACCGTGAACGATAAACCGATTGGCAGCGAATTCAGCGCATCGGGTGAGGTCGACATCAACGTCGTGATTCGTGCCGCAGACTGGGTGGGCGCCAACCGACTGCGGATTGTCGCGAATGGCGAAACATTACGAGGCCTTCCTGGCCAATCAGATGACATGTGGGGTTGGGTTCCTGTCGTTCTAGAAAACGGCGAGTTCCGAGCGTCGTTCAAGACGACACTCACCAAGGACACCTGGTTTGTGCTTGAGGTTACGGGCGACACCAACATGTTCCCTGTCCTGACGCCTCAAGATATTCCGCCATTCAACTTCGATGCGGTGATCGGCAGCCTGGCAGGGGCATTTGGTTTTGGCGGTGGTCTCGCGGGACTTGAGCCTGAAACGACGTTCCCGATGACCGCATTTGCATTCACGAATCCGATTTGGGTCGTGGCTGATGGTGATGGGGAGTTCACGCCTCCGAATCCGCCCGTTTATGGCTGCCAAGATGGGCAATACGTTCCGAATGGACTGACGGACCTTGAAAGCCTGAGGGCCTTCAAATCGCGACGCCTGAGCGCGGATTCGATCCCGCTCAATCATGAGCACAAGAATCCCCTCAAACGCCGACAGGGCGAAAAGACGAACGACTTGCGCATGCTCTTCGAGAGCTTCGGGCATATCCATTGAGGCTTTCATGACCGTGCCAAGTATCCATGTTTCGCTCATCACACTTGGCGTCAAGAGCCTGGAGGCCGCAGCCACGTTTTACGAAGGCATGGGCCTGAAGCGAGCTGGATTCGAAAGCGACGGCGTCGTGTTTTTTGACATGGGTGGCTTAGCCCTCGGGCTCTTCCCCAGGGCCGAACTCGCCAAAGACTCAAATCTGGCCGAAGAAGGCTCGGGATTTCGTGGCATTTCTTTGTCCTGGAATCTTGGGAGCACCCAAGCCGTGGACGAGGCCGTCGAACGGGCCGTGAGGCTCGGAGCGACGTTGAACAAAAAGCCAGAATTGGTCTTCTGGGGCGGATATTCGGGTTACGTCACCGACCTGGACGGTCATCTCTGGGAAATCGCCTTCAATCCCGCATGGCCTCTACGTGAGAACGGCGCGATGGAATTGCCACCTCCCGCAAAACCATGAAGCCATCGAACACGCGCAAGCGAATCCACGTGGCATGCGTTTGGGCAGCAATCACCTGTCTGATGATGTCTTGCGCGAGCTTGGCTTGGGCTCACACGCTTCCCATCGAACGCTCGTTGATGATGACAATCCATCAAGATCGCCTCGAAGTGCTGATGATCTACACCGAGCCTCCAGGCATTCGAACCGAACGAATTTTGGCGATGTATGATCTCGACCGAAATGGACGATTGACGGGTAAGGAGCTGGCGATCGCGTCACCCGATATAGCCGAGCGCGCGTTTAACGGCGTCAAGATCGAGGTGAACGGGGTCGTTCCCACGGCAAACCAACCCGAACTGTCGTGCAAGCGTGAACAAGATAAGGGCCTCTCGTGTGCGCTCTACGTCGACCTTCCTTTGCCCTCTGGCTCGCCTGAGACGGTCGAGGTTCGATTGATCAAGAAATCCGGCATTCTGCCCCTGCCAATGCAGGCGAGCGCCTCTGAAGGCTTTGTGCTCGAAGCCCAGGCCCTTGAAACGACACCAGTCGCGCCCAACGCGGTGGTCACTCTGCACCCTGGACAGTTCTGGCGAGCAAAAGTCGTCTCAGAATCACATCTTGCCAAGCCTGCGCCCCTCAAGTAAGTGTTCACTAACTTAGTTTTTGGAGGCGAGCGATGGCGCAGAACGAGCGAATGCGTGAATTGGTGGCGGATCTAGAGCGTCGGCGCGAAGATGCCCGAAAAATGGGTGGCGAAAAACGCATCCAACGACAGCACGAACGCGGCAAAATGGATGTCCGTCAAAGGGTCGACTACCTCTTTGATGACGGCACCTTCACCGAAATCGGCATGCACGCGTTTTTCCATCTAAATGGCACGCCCGTTCCGCAATCCGAGGTCCGAAGCCCGGCCGACGGAGTCGTCGTGGGTTTTGGAAAAATCAACGGGCGAACCGTTGTCTGCGCCGCATACGACTTCACGGTTCTGGGGGGATCGATCGGGGACGTCAGCGAACGCAAGGTCACACGAGCGCGCGAGTTCGCGCTGAAGCACCGTGTTCCCATCGTGTGGCTGATCGACTCGGCTGGTGCTCGCGTGCATAGCGCGGGCGGGATCGACGGCGAACAAATCAGCTCGTTTGCGCTTTCGGGATTCCTGTTCCGGGAACAAGTCCATCTTTCAGGCGTTGTGCCACAAGTCGCAGCCATGGTCGGGCCTGGCGCAGCTGGAACCGCCTACATTCCAGGTCTTGCAGATTTTGTCCCAATGGTCCGTGGAACGAGCAGCATGGCGCTTGGCGGACCGCCGTTGGTCAAGGCCGCAGTTGGCGAAGACATCGACGAGGAATCACTGGGCGGTGCGGACGTTCATAACAAGGAATCCGGAGTAGCCGACCAGGCCTACGACAACGACCAGGAATGCCTGGACGCCATCAAACAATACTTGAGCTATTTTCCGTCAAATTGCGAGGAACCCGCACCAGTACTTGAGGCAACGCCCGATGTCGAACGCGACGAACCCGGCGGGAAGTACCGCGAAAAACTGCTCGACGTGCTGCCCGAAAGTGCCCGACGCGCCTATGACATGAAGAAGCTGCTCAAATACGTCGTCGACGAAGGGTCGATGTTCGAGATGAAGCCGTTATTCGCGCCAAATATTGTGACCACGTTCGCCCGAATGGGTGGGCGGCCGGTCGGAATCGTGGCGAATAATCCCTATCATTTGGGTGGAATTCTAGACATCGACTCGGCCGATAAGGCCGCACGTTTCATCAACCTGTGTGATTCGTTCAACATCCCGTTGGTCTTTTTTCAGGACGTGCCTGGATTCATCATCGGATCGAAGGTCGAAAAACAAGGCATCATCCGGCACGGCGCCAAGATGCTCTACGAGGTCGCCAAGGCGTCGGTTCCCAAGATCACCGTCCTGGTGCGGAAATGCTACGGTGCCGGGTATTACGTGATGTGCGGTCGCGCATATGAGCCCGACCTGATCGTCGCTTGGCCAACCGCCGAAATCAGCGTGATGGGACCCGAAGGAATGGTGTCGATTTTTGCCCGCACCATGCTCGAAGGAAATCCCGACGCGGACGAAATCAAACAACAAATGGTAGACGGGATTCGTCCATTTATCGACGTCTACAAGGTCGCCGGCAAGGGCTTCATCGACGAGGTCATCGACCCGCGAGAAACCCGCGACTACATCCTGGCCGGGCTTGAATTGTCGAAAAACAAGAAGGTTTACAGACCGTATCGCAAAGACGGCGTCAGGCCGGTCTAGGTTCCGGGTTTGGTGTCCGATTCAACCTTCGCGACTTCGCTCACCAGTGAATCCGACAAACCGTCCTCAAGGTATCGGTCTTGAGCGCGCTTCAGTTTCGGAAGATGCGTCCGAATCAGTGACCGAGCTCGGGCTTCGGAGCTCGGCCCGTAGGTTGGTCGCATGGCCGCCACCAGCTGCGCATCGATTTCTTCAAGTGTTGCATCAGGATTGCGCCCCACCCGCTCCCAGACTCGCTGTGCGATCATCGGGCCGCTGTTGTACCCGATGTACATCAGGTAAATATTATCGCCGAACGAGTTCGACAGGCGATCGATATAGAGCGCCCCTGCCCCCAATATTTTCTTGGGGTTGAAGCGAGCATCCGTCATCTGGCACGGGAATGTATCGGCGTGACGGCTCAAGGCACTTTCATCCCCGGACTCCAATTCACGCTGCACGTTTTTGGGCACCGAGCACTTCTTGTCTCGGCAGGCACACACGTAGACCTGCCCCGTTCCGAACACCTCTTTGAACGGGGCAGAACGCGCCGTACCCGAGCAAAACTGCATCAGCCCCGCACAGCCCGTTGTGCTGACCGCATACTGCCGCCCGCCGGACTCGACCCACATGAACGCCTTCAAAGTCGCAAATCGGCGAGCATCTCCTTTCGCAGCGATCTTCAAGTAGGGGTCCCAACGGTCCATCAGTGGATCGTCTCCATGTGGTTTCGGCGGAACGAGACTGTCTTGGTCTTGGGCGTCTACCACCGCATCCACGGCACTTTCGTCCACGGCTGGCGCCACGATCGGCTCGGCGAGCAGCATGCGATACCAACCCACTACCGAGTCAGCCAGCGCTGCCGAAGCTGATCCATCCGCGAAGTTCGCCGCCCGCTCAAGCCACGAGCTCGCGCCAAAACCTGGAACAAGAGTCGGTTGGATCACGAAGGGGACCAGAATCAGTGTCACAGCGATCGAAAACGCGATTTCCACCGCCGTCCGTACCCACTGGACCCGCGAGGTCATCCACCGAAACCCAACCACCACGCGGTCGAATACGTGTTCAATTTTCGGCTGGAGGTACTTGGTAGGTCTTCGCAGCAGCCACCACAACGAAAGGTGGACCGGCAATGTGATCCCGAGCCTGAGAAGAATGTCCGGCAGACCTGTGCGGTCCGAAAGAAAGCCCCACATCACATCGCGCGTCTCGAACTCGAAATACGTCGCCACCTGCCCGGAGAGCAGATAGAGGCCGACGGCCGCAACACAAAATGGAACGAGGAAGAGCAGGAGATACGTCGCCAGGATGTCGTAGAGACCCTTAAACGTTCGCCCGATGAATTTCGCTAACTTCTTCAAATCGCCTCCAAGACCCTCGTGTTAACGCGGCTTCGAAGGTTGGGATCTCAGAAATCTCGAAATGTTCCCTGAAACTTAGTTTTCGACGGCGCCTAGTTGTTCAAGGACCGCTTGAAGGATCTCGTGATTCGCGTAATGAATCTCGATAGTTCCCTTGCCTTTGCGGTCCTTCACTTTGACGCGCGTTCCGAGCAGAGTCTGCAGCCTTGCTGCGATGTCTCGGACATGAACGTCGTCGCGAAATTTCGCAGGCTCAGGGGCCTCGGGCTTAGCCGCGGTCTTTGTCTGACGCGCCAACTCTTCGGCTTCGCGCACCGACAACTCGTGCCGCACGATAATGTCGGCGAGCTCTTCAGCTTCTTCTGCGGTGAGCGTCACAAGAATCTTGGCATGACCGGCGGTAATTTGACCGCTCGCCAGCATATTTCGCACGGATGCGGGGAGCGAAAGCAGACGAAGGGAATTGGCGACAGCGGGTCGAGATTTGCCGACCTTGTCGGAAACCTGCTGTTGGGTCATCGAAAATTCTTCAACGAGTCGTTTGAAAGCCATCGCTTCCTCGACCGGATTCAAATCTTCGCGTTGGATATTTTCGACCAGCGCGAGCAGGAACGCCTGAGAGTCAGCCAATTCACGCACGACGACAGGCACTTCGGTCACGCCCGCGAGGCGTGAAGCGCGCCACCGACGCTCGCCAGCAATGAGCTCGTAGACTCCGTTGACCTGGCGGACCACAAGCGGCTGAATCAGGCCAGATTCCTCGATGCTTCGCGCCAATTCCTCGAGCGCGACCTCGTCAAAATGACGGCGCGGCTGTGATTCATTGGGCTGAATATCGTCCAATCGGCACATGAAATAGTCACGCCGATCGATCTTTGACGCAGGAATTAGCGAACCAAGGCCCTTGCCCAGCGCCTTTCGTTTTAGAGGTTTTTCGTCCGTCATTTCAGGCGCTCATCCGGTTTCGGTCAAGGAATTCGCGTGCGAGCGTCCGATACTGTCGGGCCCCACGTGATTGGTCATCGTAGGTGATAATGGCGTGGCCGTAGGAAGGCGCTTCGCTCAGTCTCACATTTCGCGGAATCACGGTCTTGAACACCAAGCTTCCAAAATGCGCGACGACTTCGTCGGCAACTTGTTCGCTGAGGTTCGTGCGCGAGTCGTACATCGTCAACAGGATGCCCTCGACCGCCAACTGGGGATTCAGGTGTTCATGCACCAATTCAACGGTGTGCAGAAGCTGTCCCATGCCTTCAAGTGCGTAGTATTCGGTTTGCACCGGCATCAGGACAGTCGACGAGGCCACAAGGGCGTTCAAGGTCAACAAGCCAAGGCTCGGCGGGCAATCCAGAAGCACAAAGTCGACATCGAGTTCGCTGGCTTGCAGCGCCTCACGAAGTCGGAACTCGCGGGTGTCATGGGACACGAGCTCAACCTCTGCCCCGGCGAGGTCGGTATTGCTGGGCAGGATCAGGAGGTTTTCGTATCGGGTCTGGATCACGGCCTCATGCAGTGGCACAGCCCCCATCAGCACATGATAGGTCGAAGCCTCAACCGATTCACGGTCGATGCCCAGGCCGCTCGTTGCGTTTCCTTGAGGGTCCATGTCGAGCAGGAGCACTTTGCATCCGGCATCGGCAAGACAGGCTGCGAGATTCACAGCCGTGGTGGTTTTACCCACCCCACCCTTCTGATTTGCAACGGCAACAACTTTGTTGGCACGTGTTTTCATGGCGAAACCTTCCTGGTTGCTCGGGGAGAGCCCAGGGCCGGGACTATGTCCCGAACGCGCCAATAATTCAATACCGGACCCAGATCAGTTGATCTGATCGACCACATAGTGAGTGTCGCCAGAAACCGTCGCGGTACTGCCTGAGATCGTCATTTGGAGCTGATAGTCACAGTCCACGGTGTACCTGACTGGTTTTGCAAAAGCCGATGCCACCAATTTCGCAGCGTCACCGTAGGAGTCCAACAAGTCCGTGCGTTTGTAGGTTTTCCCGCGCATCACCAGCTTAATCGAGTCCGCGCCGTCTTTTCCGTCAATCTGCAGGCTCAAAGGGATCCTATAATTTGAAAGGGGATCGACTTTGATACGGCCTTCCTTGAGGCGCGCTCGGGCATCTGAGAACACGATTTCGTCTTTGTAGCCCACCATGACCCAGGTCAGGGACTTCCCGCCCGCATCTTTGGTCAAGGTGATCTCGCGCCACATCACAAAGATGTCGCCGTTGTAGTTTCTCATCCGCGTGAAACGCGTGGCAAAATTATAGGGTTCGACGTTCGTCGCCACGTGATCAGCGTACCCGTTCCGGAGCCCCGTCACGGCGACGCCGTTGACGTTGCCCTTCACATCGGCACGCGGCGCGATGAGATTGAACTCGTAATATCCGTCGTCGCCGACTTTGATCTTGCCGCGACCGGGTCTCCACATCGGCATTTTGTTGTCGAAGACAATATCGAACGACTTCTCGCCTTTATGGGTCAGTCGAAATGAATTCGCTCCCTCTTGCTGAACTTTTGTCGTTCCCATTTGAATGAGGAATTTCCCCTTATTATAGCTCCATTCGTCGTCATCAAAGCTCTTGGTGAACTTGTATTTTTGCTTGTTCGCCGAAATCACGCGGACTTCGACCGTGCCCTTTCCGTTGCCCCAGCCAAGGTTAGAGATCGTGAAGTCGACCCCGACATGGCCGCCACCGTCCAAGTCGACCGCAAAACCGTAACGCTCTGAATAGGCCTCGTTATCGCTCATCTCGGGGATGACGTCGCGCATCACAGGACTGCCCTTACCTCCGCCCCAGCTTTGACCAAACGCGCTGGCGGAAGCCAAGACCGTGACCAAAAGGGTAGTCAGTAATGTCCAGGCTCTAATCGTTTGTGTGCGGTTGAAATGCATCGCTCTTCCTGCGAAATGGTTCGTCAGCTATGTGTCTTCAGACGCGTAGCGTTCTACATTTATTCAATGCGAAAGACGATAAAAGGTTGCCAAATTATCGTTTCTTTATCGCTGAACATCCTGAAAGTGAAGGTTTATCAGTGGAGTCGAGTCATTGGTCTTGGTTAATCGGGACGATTTGGGCATTTGCCACGGCGATTTGGTGTATCGCCTTGCCGCCCACCACGTCTGGGGCTCCAGCGCTGGCAGTTCAGTCTGTTGATGGCGGCGGACGAACGGTCATTATTATCGTCGACTCATTGCGGCCTGAGAACCTGAACGCGGACCTGATGCCGAACTTGTCGGCCTATCACGCCAAACGAATTCCGGTGCACACGTGCAGCGCGAACTTCACCCTTCCCTGCATTCAGACACTTCTGGAAGGCAAACAGAGCCCGTTTGCCGCCGGGCTTTCGAACTTCACTGGCGAAGAAGGCAGCGCAGCCAGTCTCCCCGCGGCTTGGGCAAAGCTCCGACAGCCTTTCCGCATGATCAGTGATCACACGCTGGACTCGCTTTACGGTGAGTTTGCGACAGAGACCGTGAGCGTGGTGGGTTGGCCAGGCGGCCACCTCGACCACGATCTGCGTGCACTCAAAATCGCGGAAGGTTGGCTGCAGAAATACCCAAACGACCACGCCATCATTCACATCATCGGCACGGACAAAGTTGCGCACCATCAACAGCCTGGGTCGCTGGCCTACATCAAACACTGGCGCGCGGTGGATGTTGAACTGGGGCACCTGCTCGCCGGTTTATCCCCCAAAGACAACGTGTTGGTCACGGGAGACCATGGTCACGGTAATATTGGCCATCACACGCGGGAATCGATCGCGTTGATCACCGGCGATCGCTTTCAGAAGTTGTTTGATAGCTTCGCGATCGACGATGAAATCGAACAAACCGACCTGCTCTACTTTTTGGCGTTTGCCTCCGGCGTGACCTTACCCGCGGATTATGAAGGCGCGTTTTGGGAATCCGAAAAAGCGGGGCCAGAGGTGCTCGGCTTCACCGCCGCGCAACGTCGGTCTCTTGGAGTCGCCCGGGGATCGGTGTCGGCGGCTTACGCGACGGCTCGCTCGACCCGTGAAGCTGAATCCCGCCGGCATCCGTTCGAGTTTCTGGGCGCGCTCTTGCTCGCCGCGGGGCTCTTCGCATTTGCCGTCCGTCGCCATACCAGAGGTGTTTCGTCCCTAGGCTGGGGGCTGCTGGTCGCGGCGTTTGGAGCCACATTGATGAGCGTGTGGCTGCCATCGGTGTGGTTGGGTTCCGGCATCGCACTGGCTTCCATCGCGTTTTTCATTCGGTTTGCCCAGAATAAGACCGAGCGCGTGACGTGGGGCCTTGTGTTGATCGTGTTTGTCGCCGCCGCATTGACATCCGCGTTTGCGGAGCCCTGGCGAGACTTTTTCCATACCCGTGGCGGCGTGCATCCAGCTTGGTTCGTGTTTTACGCGATGGTCCTGCTGATCGCGGCTTTAGGCTCGCGAATCGTCTCTGGAAGCGTGCGTTTTGCGCCCGAAGCGGCCGTGGTCTTTGGGATCACCGTGCTTCCTAGCGGCGTCTATTATTATCAGGCTGGCCAGAATTTCATGACAGGAATGGTCTTTGGGTCTTTGGTCGCGGGGGCTGCCGCACTCGCAAGTGGTTGGCGCCCTTCACGCACACATGTCACGCGTTTGGCTCCGATCGTCGCGGGTCTGGTGTTTTTCATGCTCCAAGAATCCGGTGGATGGGAGTGGAAGTTTTTCCCCCACCGATGGTTGGCGACGCTCGGATTCTGGCCGACGTTAGGGCTGATCGTCGCAGTCTCACTGGCCACCGCGGGTTTACTGACTTCGATGAAACGTCGCGCCGCGATGCTTGGCCTCTTTGCCCTGGCCTTCACCTATGCGGTGGTCATCGGCGAGTTGCCGATTGAACGCTTCGCAACAGCATCGGTGGTGGTGCTTTTTGTCACGGCATGGATTTCATGGACCGAAGAAACCCGCGCGGATTATTCGATCCCGGCAAGAAACTGGGGCCACGCAATTGTGCTCTTGGGCGCGCAACTCTTTGTGGGCTGGATGATGATCGACGGCTACCGGCTCAATAACGTCGATTTTTCATTCGCCCTCGACTGGTTTGGTGGCATCGGCGATGAAGCGATCGTCTACGCATTGACTCAGACCGCCGCCAGCCTGAAATACGGAATGCCGGCCCTGCTGATGCTCGGGTCTGTGCGCCTCTCGCTGGGATCGGTCCGATTCCGGAACGTGGTGTTTGAAGCCGTACTTCTGGGGCTTTTCGAGCTTCTGGTATTGATGGTCCAAATTCTTTTCGGACAGGCGTTTCAAACAGAGCGACTCTGGGAACTCGCCGTTGCCGACATCACTTTTGAAAGCAACCTTATCTTGATGCTTCCCGCGATTGCCGTGCCGATGGGTATCCTTGATTGGATTCGGGCTCGACGGGATGGCGGAAAACTGACGAAAGCGTAGAATCCACCGATGAATGAACTCCAACCAGGCACTCTGGTCGAGAAGCGCTACCGAATCGAACGAAAGCTCGGTTCCGGGGGTTTTGCGACGGTCTATGCAGCGCACCACGAAGGGCTCGATCGCCCCGCGGCGCTCAAAGTTTTGGATATTCACTCTCACGCCGTAGATGAAGCGTTCCTGCAACGTTTTCATCGAGAGGCCAAGATTGCCGCACAACTTGAACACCCCAATGTCGTGAGGGTTTTTGATTTTGGCGAACTCGACGATGGCGCACCGTATATCGCGATGGAGCGATTGGATGGGCACGATCTAGAGCAAGAAATCAAAGATAATGGCGCCATGACCGTGGACCGGATGGCTCGCCTTTTTCTGCCCGTTCTTGATGCGCTGGCTCAGGCGCATGGGAAAGGCGTGGTTCACAAGGATCTTAAGCCTTCGAACCTCTTTATCCTGCATCCAGGAACCGACGAAGAACGGATGGTCGTGCTCGATTTCGGGATTGCACGCATCATGGACGCCCGTACCCAATACACCCAAGTCGGTGCCTTCGCGGGAACCCCTGCCTACCTTGCCCCCGAGTACATCAAAGACCAAACGGTCACACCAAGCGTGGACGTGTACCAGATGGGCCTGATCATCATCGAAGCGTTGATCGGGCGCCCCGTCGTGTCTGCAAATTCGGCCGTCGCGTACCTGATGAAACACGTTCAGGGTGAACACGATGTGCCGTCTGAATTGCGAGCGAGCAAGCTCGGAGCGTTGCTGCTGAAGGCCATCGCCGTGGAGCCTAACGATCGTTTTCCCGATGCCGGGGGCTTGCGTGATGCGCTGCAGGCTTGGGTTGCGGCCCGTTCGACGCCCAAAGCCGTTTCAACGTTGCGGCAATCCCCGCCACTTGGACCTCAGACGGCCCAACAATCGATGCAACCCCGACGACCCGCGCCGGCCAAAAGAAAATCCTCGGCAGGCACCGTGATTTTGCTCATATTCGTGCTGGGATTTTTTGCGACGCTTGGTCTCTTCATGCTCGTGATTCTGGCCAGTCTGGTCGAGTGAACTGATTTGCCTTTGATCACACGCTCCAGAATCGCTAAAGAGAGCACGCAAAGTCGCCTTTTGCGGCCCGCGTGGAGTCCGAAATGGAAGATGTACAAAACCGCCGCGACCATCGCGAAATCCCGATCGACCGAGTCGGAGTGCGAAACCTACGCTATCCCATCATCGTGTGGGATCGCGATCACGAGAAACAAAGCACCGTTGCGCTGCTGAGCCTTTCTGTGAGCCTGCCCCATCAGTTCAAGGGAACTCATATGAGTCGCTTCCTTGAAATTCTGAACCAACATCGCGGGGAGCTCACGATCCGCACGTTGCCCCTCGTTTTGCATGATTTGAAGGCACACCTCGATTCCGAGGCCGCACAACTTGAAGCGACCTTCCCTTATTTTCTGGAGCGTGTAGCCCCGGTGAGCGGCGCGAAGTCGCTGCTCGACTACGAAGGCCATTTCAGCGGGAGTTCAGATCTGGAGGGCGACACTTTCATCCTTGGTGTGAAAGTCCCGGTCACCAGCCTGTGCCCGTGCAGCAAAGAAATCAGCGATTACGGCGCGCACAGCCAGCGCTCGTTTGTCTCGATCGAAATCAAGATGTCGTCGAATGAGCCTGAGCATTTCATCTGGATGGAAGAGCTCATCGAGGTCGCCGAATCAAGCGCTTCGGCCCCGCTCTATCCCTTGCTGAAGCGCCCCGACGAACGCCATGTCACGATGCAGGCTTACGATAATCCCGCATTTGTCGAAGACATCACACGAAACGTCGCTGACAAGCTCATGAACGACGAGCGAGTGAAGTGGTTCAGGGTCTTCTGTGAAAACGAAGAGAGCATCCATAACCACAACGCGTTCGCCGAAATCGAGTGGACACGGGACTGAGATGTACACCGTCGAGATAAAACATAACTTCGAGACGGCGCATCGGCTTTCGTCACCTGAGGCCCCGATTAAGTGCCAGTCCATCCACGGCCATTCGTGGTGGGTCACGGTTCAAATCGCGGGCGAGGTCGTCAACGCTGACGGCATGTTAGTCGAATTTGGAGCGTTCAAACGCGCCTGGCGTGGCTTCTTGGACGACAGGTTGGACCACCATCTTGTCGTTCGAACCGGCGATATCGTGGCCGCGGCGATTCTTGGCGTGCAACCTGACGCCCGGATCTGTGAGCTTCCTTTTGATCCCACGACTGAAAACCTTGCGCGCTACCTTCACCAAGAAGCAGTGCGCATTCTGAGCGCGTTGGACACAGCTGACGGCGTCCGAATCCTAGAAGTCCATTTGCAAGAAACACGAGTCAACGCCGCAAGTTGGCGGGAGCAATCATGAGTCATTTTTTCCAGCCTGATCCAGCCCCAACCCTGCTCAAAAATGTGCGCGCCATCGACCCCGCAGCCGGACTCGATTCGGTGGGTGATGTCTTGATTTTGGGCGACCGTGTTGAGTTTGCGCCCAAGAGCGTTCCTGCCGGAACCCAGGAGATCGACGCAACGGGTTTGTGGGCGATGCCTGGTCTGGTGGATTTGCAGGTTCATTTTCGTGAACCTGGATTCGAACACAAAGAAACGATCGAAACAGGCTCGCGTGCCGCGTTTGCGGGCGGAATCACGAGCGTTGTCGTGATGCCAAACACCAAACCCACGATGGATACCGCAGAGTCGGTCAAGAATCAGACTCGATTAAGCGACGCCGTTTCGGGCGTGAATATCATGGTGGCTGCGGCAGCGACGCGTGACATCGCTGGACATGAATTGACCGATATCGCAGCCATGAAGGCTGCGGGCGCCGTTGCCATCACGGACGACGGTTATCCACTGACGGATTCCGCGACCATGAAGCGCGCACTGATCGCCTGTGCCGAAAACAACCTACTGTTCATGCAACACGCAGAAGACCTCGCCCTGAGCCGCCACGGCGCCATGACCGAAAGCCCGGTCTGCGAGGCCCTGAAACTCACGGGTCAATCGGCGGATGCTGAAGGCGTGATGGTCGAACATGACGTCGCTTTGGCGGTCGAGGTGGGCGCGCGATACCACGTGCTGCATATGTCGACACAACGCAGCATGAATGCGGTCCGCGAGGCCCGCGCCAAGGGTGGGCGAATCACGTGCGAAACCTCACCACATCACTTGATGCTGACTTACGACGCGTGTGCCGGCGGCGACCCCAACTTCAAAATGAACCCTCCGCTGCGCTCAGAAGCCGACAGGCTCGCCATGGTCGAAGGCCTTGTGGATGGGACGATCGACGCGGTCGCAACAGACCACGCGCCGCATGGGGCTGACGAAAAAGCCCGTGGCTTCCAGGACGCTCCGTTTGGCGTGATCGGCCTCGAGACCGCGTTTGCGACCGTTTTGCATTTCTTCCATGAAGGAGCGATCTCGCGCACCCGCGCGGTCGAGCTCATGACAAGCGGCCCAGCTCGGGTTTTGGACATGTCCGACGAGCTTGGCACCTTCGGCTCAAGAGGCGATTTGGCGCTGGTCGACCCAAGCGCGGCGTGGACCCTCAAACCTGAAGACCTTCACGGCAAGCAGAAGAACTCGTCGTTCCTAAACCGCGAATTCAAAGGGCGCGTGGTCGGAACCTGGCAGAAAGGCTCGCTGCGTTACTCGCTGAACGATCTCAGGAAATCATGAAGGTTGTTTCGTGGAATGTGAACTCGGTTCGGGCACGCTTCGACCACGTTTTGGCGTTTTTGGACGCTGAAAAACCTGATGTCGTAGGGCTGCAAGAGATCAAGTGCGAGGTCGGGGATTTCCCAACGATGGAGCTGCTGGCGGCCGGCTACCACACGATCGCCCTCGGGCAAAAATCGTATAATGGTGTCGCCCTGCTCTCCCGTGAGGCGCCTCAACAGGTGAGAGACGGCTTGGACGACGACCCTGGCCGATCGCCGCAAGCACGGGCCATCTCAGCGCGTTTTGCGGGCGTAAATGTCTTGAACATCTACGTCCCGAACGGCAACGAAGTCGGTTCCGATAAATTCGACTACAAGTTGAGGTGGCTTCAAGCCCTTCGCGACACCGTCGATAATCGCTTTTACGACGACGAACCCCTGATCATCCTGGGTGATTTCAACATTGCCCCGCGTGATGTCGACGTGCATGACACCCGCATGTGGAATGGCTCGGTCCTATGCGACGACCGGGTGCGCGGGCATTTAACGAAGTTGCTGGAATGGGGACTCAGCGACGCGATCCCTGAAAACGACCCGCCCTACTCCTGGTGGGATTATCGAGGCGGCGGTTTCGAGCGCGACCTTGGCTTACGAATCGACCTCGCCCTACATACTTCCCGAATCCAGGTCACGAGTTGCCGCGTTGCGCGCGAATGGCGAGGACTAGAGCGGGCCTCAGATCACGCGCCACTTATCGTCGAAATATCGACCTAGAAAACAGAAGAGCTTGACACTGCCGGCTTGGTTCGGGTACCTAGCCATCCTCGTGTTTCGACACGAACGTCGGGGCGTGGCGCAGCCTGGTAGCGCACTTGCATGGGGTGCAAGGGGTCGCAGGTTCAAATCCTGTCGCCCCGACTTAAAGAAGACGCGGACTTAGAGCATATCTAGGTCCGCGTTTTTTTTTGTGTTTTTTGAAACGACCTTATGTAGACTTGTGCTCATTGGTTTTAATCCATGACACAGTTCCGATGAGAAGACATTTGTTGTTATCCATAGGCCCGGTAGGTCCAAGTATTGATGTGGAATTGACTAATGGAGTTGTGATGTTAACTTTATGAAGTCCGTTCGAGGTTAATCGCAGACGAGGGTAAAATGAGTGCAGAATATAAGGATTCATTTTTGTGCGCGTTGAAACAGCAGCAAAGCAATTCAGCGAATACCAACAAGAAGCCTTACCAGCAGTTCATGAAAATGAATGGGTTGAAGACTGTGAAGAAAGTATCGCTCGCCGAATTGCTTTCTTCAAATGGGCAGAGCAAGAAGGATTAACAACAGACCCTAACTTTGAGTTTGTTGAAGGTGGTCGTGAGCACCTGATTTTTGAGAGTCCATCACGTGGTGAGTTTTTCAAGGCCACCATCCCTCCAATATTGGGCTACTACGTCGATGTAGACGAGTATCCGCCCCGATTATTCCCCAATCAAAATCCGGTTGAATACCTTCAGCGCTTCATAGCAATGGAGGAAATATGGGGATTCCAAAGCGAGCTTATTGCCGTGGTCGGCGATTCATCAAAATACACAATCATTATTCGTCAAAATTTGATTGTGGGAGAGGCTGCAAGTTTAACGGAGATTCGTGAACATATGACGTCTCTAAAATTTGCAGAACTGAATATCTCGCTGGGCTATACAAAGTCGCTCAGTTTCTTTAACGAAAATTTCGCAATTTTCGACCTTCGTCCTGCCAATGTGGTCAAAATGAACGAAGGGGTTGTGATTCCGATTGACTGCTTCGTATCCCGATTAAAACCTGAACAAGTTGAATCACTTAAAAACCTGCAAACGCACTTGCATGGGGTCGCAGGTTCAAATCCTGTCGCCCCGACTTAAAGAAAACGCGGACTTAGAGCATATCTAGGTCCGCGTTTTTTTTGTGCGTTACGTGTCAGAGCGTGAAGACCGGATCTGGAAAAAGCTCACTCGCCGCGTCGACGGTTTTGGAGTCTCGATAATCGGCGGTGTCGATCAGACGAATCACCGATTGCCACGGAATACCTTCTTCAACCCGTAGCAGCATCACGGTCTCCTCAGGAGACTTGCCTTTGAGTTCGACCAATTTTTCCGAGAATCCCGCCCAATCTTGGGTGGCCTCTCCACACTCCTCTTTGGTCGCCAACGCAGGGATCGTCGGGCCAGCCACGTCGTGATTCTCGGTCGACGACATGTGTTTACCACCCCAAGTGATGTCGATGCCGGATGGGCTCAATACCACCAGCAAAGGAGCTGTCTGTTTTTCATCTTGTGATGACTGTGTCATCAGAACTTGATGGACTTTCGCGGCGTGGGTTTCGTCCTCCACCATAAGTTGCAACCTATACACACCCAATTGGTGAGCGCCACGCATCGTCGTGACGACTTGAGGAGCTGAAACACATCGGTCGACCGCGAGAACCAACAGGGAATCGTATGGTTGCATCAGCAACTTTGCCTCGCGCTGTTTTCTGGCGATGGCATCCCGCATCGCCGATATCAAGTCCGAGGGAGTTCCGACTCGCGCTGAGTCTCGTGTGTCGAGTCGCTCACTCACGAAGGTTTTCTCCCTGCCGATTCGGACTGAAGGCGCCTCATCGGGGGTTCGCACGAAGTGCGCCGAGGGCAATCGAAACTCCGGGTTATTTGCATACGGATTGCGCTCGAGCGCGACTTCGTCGGCGACCAATTGCACAGGTTGACGGTAGGTGATCAGCAGCCAGATATGCGGCGCTGCAACCAAGACCGTAAGAACCAGGGCGAGCGCAGTCCGCCGACGCCAACCCGCAAGCGCGGGTTTATGCGATTGCGTACTGGGAAAGTAAACACGTGCTGCAACCGCTAGAAAGAGGACAGCCACAACAAGAGCCGTGGTCGACCACATGCTTAAGACGCCACGTGCCTCCCAGGCCCTGTGCACAAACGAAATCCGATTCTCTGGTGTTGCGTGTGCAACGCTGTCCCAGATTGCAGACGATGCGCTGGCGCGAGCAAGAACCAACCAGCCCAGAACCGAAACGCCCAATGCGCCGACCGCAGCCGCGCGTTGTTCCCAAGATGCCGTCGAAACGCGAATTCGAGCGAAGCTGAGCAACCCCTGACCCAAAAGAAAAACGACGCCAAGAAAATACAGCCAAGCAAACGAATTTTCGAAGTTGCCGAGCGCAAGCCACGCGGCGGACAAAATGCCTACGCCAATCCCCAGAATTACGAATTCTGTGCGCCAACGCACCTTTTCTTGTTCCGACGAGCTCGGAATCAACCACGGAATGAGAGCGCCAATAATCGTCGCCGAAAGCAAGCCAGGCGCGACCCCCCTCAAAGTTTCGGCCATTCCTTTGGCCGCGATCCGAATTCGAATCCCATGAGTCGCCGCCTCCGCCGAATTCAGCGCGTCCACAAAACCATTCCCGGTGAACACAAGCCCTGTCGCCAGGGCGACTGCCAGCGGAATGGCCCATCCAAAAAGGCCTACCGGTTTTGTTCGATGTCGAAGAAATATCGGAATCAGGAAAAGTAAACCGAGCACCAAAGGCAGCCACCAAAACTCGTTATGGACTTGCATCATTGCCCTTTTTTCCACGGTTGGGACTAATCTAGTCACAACCAACACAACGGCATCCAAATCGTTGCTGGGACACCACGCTTGAGCTTTTTCGAGTGGATGGGGCCAAAGAAGCCACAGCCGCTTAAGATTGGCTTCAGACTTATGTGATTGACTAACGTTTCACCGACTCTCGGTGGAACGACATGAACCTCAACACAAGGCGATTCGATGCCAACGGGCACGAAACACCATCACATCTCGGACCACGCCGCCCGCTAACCTCCATGGAATCATGATGAAATACTCAAAACCCACTCCACTACTTTCCGGGCTCGTTTTGACCGCAATGTCTATCGCAGGCGCGTGCGACCCAACCTCGGTCAAATCTGCACCAGACTCAGTCGTGGCCAAAACCACCGCGACAAACACTGAAACCACGACCGCGGGTTCGAGCTTTCGCGCTGACGTCTGGGCCGATAATTGGTCATCGATGTATCTGGGAGAAAAACTGGTCATGGAAGACAGCACGCCGCTCACCACTGAGCGGTCGTTTAATGCCGAAGTGTTCACTTTCGAAGCCGAACGGCCGTTCCTCTTGAACGTCGTGATGAAAGACTTCACGGCAAACGAGTCAGGTCTCGAGTACATCGGCGCAAGAAACCAACAGATGGGCGACGGCGGATATATTGCCCAAATCACCGACGTCGCGACGGGAGACGTCGTCGCGGTATCCAATGCCGACTGGAAATGCCTCGTCATCAACAAGGCGCCACTCGACAAAGCTTGTGAACACTCGTCCGACCCAATGCAGGAGTGCAAATGGGAAATCACAGACGAACCCGCAGGCTGGAAAGCAGACGGGTTTGACGACTCAGCATGGACGAATGCCACCGTTCATCCAGCGAGCGCCGTGGGTCCGAAGGACGGTTACAACGAGATTTCTTGGGATCCGGCCGCAAAGATCATCTGGGGCCCCGATCTTGAGACGGACAACACCATCCTCTGCCGCGTGAGGGTGAAATAATGAACGCGCTTATCCCCATGAAAGGCGCGATTGCAGCCGTGCTTGTGTTTGGCGTCTCGTGCGACGCATCAAAGCAGGCCCCTGTCGCCACCTCGCCGAAATCAACAGTGGCATCAAATTCAGACGCCAAATCCCGATGTGAGTTGATTACCCGCTCGATCCGAGAAGCAGGATTCCCGGTCACGATCACCTGCGATGACGCCTACGCTTATCTTGCATCTGACACCTACCCTGCCCACGAGCTGATGACAGGAATCGTAGGCTCGAACGAGCAAATCCCGGTGCCTGCAAAAAACTACGTGAGCCCGCTCCGGCTGAACCCGACTAAGGCTGCCAAATTCACGACCATTGATGCGGCGGTCGGCGTGGCCGTCAATGGTGTTCCCATTTACGACTACACCTCCCAAGGCGAACTCGATCCCAGTCAATACGATCCCCGAACGGACACGGTCCTGACTGGGCAGCTCGACATCTGCAACGGGCACGCAGGGCGTGGTGATGACTACCACTACCATGCGTCACCCAAGTGCATGATCGAGGCGATGCCCAACAAAGACGACAACCCGATCATTGGTTGGGGATTTGATGGTTATCCCCTCTACGGCAATAAGGCACCAGACGGGACGGCGATCGAAAAAGGAACTCTGGGCTTGTGCAACGAAATGCCCGACGACCTCTACGGCTGGCGCTACCACACCAGCGACTATCCGCCCTATATCATTCAGTGTTTGGTGGGAGATGTGGATAAAAGGACCTTGCCAAGAGTTCCGCCACTGCGAGCACTCGCAGGCGCCGACCGACCTAGTGGGACTCCGCCTCGAGACGGCGTCGAGAATCTTGTGATGACCAAAACCGGCGAAAAACGTGCGATGACCTACACGTATCAAGGGTCTGAGTATTTCATTAAATACGAACCGGCGGCTCAGCAAGATTGTTACGATTTTGAGTGGAATACGGTGTCGACTGGGGCCGACTCAAGGACACTCTGCCGATGAAAACCCACATACCAAACACTCGCGTGATGAATGACCGATGGGGGCTGCTCGGTTGGGTATTCATGATGGCGCTACTCAGCCTTCCCCTCTCGTTTTGGCCAGCGGCTGCCGCCGCTCATGAATTGCCAGGCAGCACCGCTACCGTGGTCGTTCGCGACGGACTGGTCACGATCGACGCGAATCTAGACGTCGAGACGTGGATGCGCGCACAGCCCTCAGGCAAGCTTGAGGTCATGGTCGCCGCGGCTAAGAAAGAGGCCAGCGCGATTTCCGTTTTGGTCGATGGGCAAAAGATGGAGATGGAACTCCTAGCGTTTCCAACCGTCGAGCAGGTACACGCCGTCCTGCAACAGAAGTCGGACGGCCATTCACACCCGAAACTCGTTCAAGTCCGTTGGCAGGCCAAACGGACAGCACCAAGGCTCGTATCGGTCGCAGTGGCGTTTCCAACAGATATTGGTCCGGTGCTGGTCACGTACTTGGAGCCGCGAAGTCAGCTCGTGCAACCTGGCGGCACGGCGCTGTTTGAGCGCTGGAGCCCTATGGTTTTCGGGCCGCAAGTGCAATAGCATCGTCCCTTATGACAGAGCCCCTAAATCAGCCCGCGCCCAAAGACCCTAAACGTGAGGTTCTAGGAACCGCTGTGTTTTTCGTGTGGATCAGCGGAGCCGCCTATTTGGGGATTGGCGTTCACGGTTTTGGGGCCGCTGTGGACGGTATCGGCTATGGCATCATGACCGGCGACACGTCAGCCAAATGGATTTTTCTGAGCAGCGTTCCTGCGATCATTCTGGCCTTGATAACTGCGAGATTTCGTTGGCGATTTGGAGCTATTGCTTCGTTTTCGCTGGGCCTAGCGATGCTCGTTTTGGTGTTCATCTTAGCCAATTCACTCTTGCCACAGCACTTTAGAGAGTTATGCGACACGAAGGACCTGATGCGTGCCTGTGACGCCGCCACCTGGCGTGCAAGGGACACATGTAAGCCCGCTGAATCCTGCTTTCCGCGTATCGAGAAAGCCTGTCGCCTCGGCAGCGCCAGGTCGTGCTCAGCGCTGATGGTCAATGGGCGTTGGACTCGAGAACAAGTCTGTAGCGCCCTCAAAGCTCGCTGTGATGAGATTCAGGCATGTCGCCCAGACGGACAGTGGAGTTGTGCACCCGACGACCTACCGGCCATGGAAAACCTGTCGATGAATCCTGGGTGTGAGAGCTATCATGAGATTTGTGGCGAAACCGCCCCATGACATTGGTCTGAGAGACGCAGATGAACGACAAAAAATCCGAGACGTTTGAAGACGTCGTGGAGATGACCCCGCTGGAGTTGCGTCCTGTGACGTTGCGCTTGCGCGAGATGATTCTGGCGATTGACCCGAATTCATGTGTCGTTGTGCGGCTCGGCGATCGCGCGGCCACCTTCGGTGTTGGGCCAAAGAAGATGAGTCAGGGTTATGTCTACATCATGCCGCATTCGAAATGGGTGAATCTGGGATTTTACAAAGGCGCGCTGCTTGATGACCCCGACGGCCTGCTCGAGGGAACGGGAGCAAAAATGCGACATCTCAAGATACGTTCGCTTGATGAATGCGATCGCCCCGCCATCCTTGAGCTGATCCGCCGCGCATTTATTGAACGAACACCGCCAGAAAATCCGACAAAATCTCAATAAATACAAAAAGCCACATCATCGCCACACGAAGGTCTGCGGCGAGTCGCGTTGTTCGACAATTCGTGCTGGCGGCTAGTCGTTGGGTGCCCGCCACACGACATCAACAGCCTTGGTGATGGCGTCGAGTGTGGCCTGGCACTCGTCTTTTGTACCGACCCGAATATCTGAATAGCCTTCGTCCGTCAGCCCAATCCGGACGGAGTATTCGTCTCGGTGACCATGCACAAATATCCGCTCGACCAAGTCCAAGTTGAAGATGCCTTCTTTGGTTTCAATCCACATTCGGTCCTCCTTGGTTATCGTGAGTTCGTTTCGGCGACCCATCGCCTCGACCTACCAAAAGTCGACACGTCTCGGCTTAGCGGCCACCCAATCAGCCCCGATTTTTGATCAAATTATTCATGGTGTCCGCGAACTGCACGGCCGAAATCGGCGGTTCTTGTACGATGGCTCAGACCAGACCTTTGCCCTCGAATAAGACAGGCGCGTCGATGGCCTGAGTTTGTGACGGTCTATTTGCAAAGTGACTTAGAGAGGCCGACCGTTTCCGTCCAGACCGGTGTCTTCATGTCCGGCATCCGCAGGAATGATGATCTCCATATCGGGATCACGGCCATCAGGATGTGTATTTTCGGGGCCCGGAGCGACATCAGGCAAATCAGCGTCCGAGCGCCCATTGGCGTCTGGATAAACAGTTGCATCAGGAACCCGCACGTCGGACACGGCGCCATCGATATCGTGATCGAGCTCGTTGCTGCCCTGTGTCATGTTGAGCGCGGGCTCAAGACAACCTGATAAAAAGACGATGATGAGGGGAAGGAAAATGCGCATGGAGTCAGTGTAACGGCTCAGGAAGAGCTTGGCGAAGCCACGAAATCCGCGGATCAGAAGCGCAAAGTAAGTTTGACCTTACAGCCAGGATGAAAGTCAGGCTCAACCGTAAAAAACGCTTCGGAACCGGTCTCTGCGTCTTCAAATACCATCATCTGAAATTTCTTAATCACGCGCTTCGACGCTGACCGAACCAAATCCAATGTCATGTCTTCCCGAACTTCGACGGATGCCGGAGTCGGCGGGGGTTCTGCGGCGACATTCGCTGAGGTGAGAAGCACCGTGAGTGTCAGAAATGTGGTCCAGATAAATGCAGAACTACGCATGCGTCTCCTTGGTCACATCCAGATAGAGCAACATAGATGCCAAAAAACGAATCCAATCCCGAAAACGAACATCATAAAGGTAGAATGCGCACTTGCGCGAATGTGGGTGTGGCGGTTACATCGCCACACGTCATAGAGTCGAGGCTTATATGCCTCACATGGTGACTTTGTGCCCTACGAGGAGACCCCATGAAGCTAAATGTTGAAGGAATGACTTGTCAGGGATGTGTGCGTTCAGTGGGTCGCGTTATCGCTCGCCAGACTGAATTGCCAGAGTCCGAAGTCGTCGTCTCGCTTGATGCAAAGACTGCAGAATTCGCTGATGTTGCGACGGAGCAAGTGGCCAAAGTGCTGGAAGCACTCGGCAAGGCTGGCTTTCCGGCGACAGTGCTGAATTAGAAGCGGTAGGTCAGACCGACTTTGCAGCCCGGCAAGATAGGCGTGACCTGTAGAGCTGCGGAGGCTCCTGAAATGTCGTCCTGAAAAAGCACGACTTTCAGATGAGAAGCAATTTCTCGGTGAGCGTTTTTGACCATGAGAGGAAGGACTGATCTTTGCCTAATAGCGGCGGCGCTCGTTGTTCGGACGGTAGCCAGCTCAATCTGAGCGGGTGGTGGTTCAGCCAATGCGGGAGCCGCGAAGCCAAGAATCGCCAAAAAATTTATTACCGCAAAACAACGGGTCATGCAGGAACCTTCCTAGTTCGTTACTGGAGTACTGTTACGCCAAATGTAACAGAATGCCGGCGCTTCGCAAACGACATGCTTTATAGTTAGTCATTTGTGTTGCTATCCTCGCGCTCAAATTGCGACATTTTTGCGCAAATCGACTCTGCGCAACGGAGGATACATGCGCTTTCGGATTCTAATTCCGTTTCTTCTTGCCGCCGTGGCCTGGTCATCGGCCGCCTCCGCATTCTGTGGATTTTACGTGGCAGGCGGCGACGCGAAGCTCTTCAACGACGCCACACAAGTCGTTTTGATGCGAAGTGGCACGACAACCGTATTGTCGATGCAGAACAGCTACAGCGGGCCCGCCGAGAATTTCGCGATGGTGATTCCGGTGCCGCAGGTGCTGCAAAAAGAAAACGTAAAAACACTGCCTAAAGCGATCTTTGACCGCGTCGATCAGATGTCCGCACCGCGATTGGTTGAATACTGGGAAAAAGACCCCTGTCAGCAAGAAGACTACACCCAGAAGTCAGTCGAGATGGAGAGCGGCAGCGGGCCCATGGCCGACGAAGACGGTTCTGGATCGGTTAAGATCGAAGCCCAGTTTGAGGTCGGTGAATACGATGTCGTGGTCTTGAGCGCGACGGATTCAAGTGGGCTGGAAAAGTGGCTGAATCATAATAAGTACAAAATCCCAGCCGGGGCTGACCCTTATTTCCGGCCGTACATTGAGCGCGGCCAGTACTTCTTTGTGGCCAAAGTGAATCTGGATAAGGTGAAGTACGAAAATGGGCGTGCAGTGCTGTCTCCGTTGCGGTTTCAGTACACGTCCGAGAATTTCGAGTTGCCCATTCGTCTGGGGATGATCAACTCGAACGGGAAACAGGACCTCTTGGTTTATGTGTTGTCGCCCGGACAGCGCTACGAAGTCGCCAACTACCCCAACGTTACGATCCCGACGAATATCGAGGTTCGAAACGCGGTGCGCGACTCGTTCCCGCAGTTTTACCAGGCTCTTTTTGAAGCGACGCTGGAAAAGAACCCCAAAGCGGTGGTGACCGAATACGCATGGAACGCCGCCAGCTGCGACCCCTGCCCTGGGCCGACTTTGACCGGCGAGGACTTCGCAACATTGGGTGCCGACGTTGTGCAGGGAGTCGATGAATGGGGTTGGACGCTGACTCGCCTTCACGCCCGGTATTCTTGGGCCGAAGTCGGCGAAGATCTTGTGTTTAAGAAGGCGGTCGGGATCACCGGAGGGCGAGAAATTCGCAATTCAGATGGAAGCCTCGAGAAAGGCATCACGAATTCGGGTTCAGATAATCAATTTCAGGGCCGTTACATCATTCGCCATGAATGGACCGGGGATGCCAAATGCGAGAACCCGATATTTGGACGATGGGGCGGCCCCGAAAACAGCGACAGTCCTTTGCCTCCATCTGCGGCGCCCAGCGCGAACACCCTGGGAAATGCGCCTAAAGCGACGACAAATGTCTCGTTGGCATCGTTGATTCGACAGGATATCGCTGAAGTCGGCGTGAAAGCCGATTCCGCTAAGGCTGAGGGTGGTCAACTGCCCGCTGCCGACCCGCCAAAACAAACACCGACCAGTGGTTGCAGCACAACTGCATCATCAGGAAGTGCGTGGGTACTGGCGATTTTGATGTTCCTCGGTTTTCGGAGACGCGTGTGAAGTCGTTCCTCTTTGTCCTTATCCTGTGTTCGGCCTGCCAAAAAACGCCGCCATCCGAAGTGGTCGTTCAAACGCACACGTCCGAGGCGCCAACTGAAATCAAGGATGCGCCGGTTGCACAAGACGCGGCGCCCCCTGCTGCCAAGATACCCACCAAGGAGCCCGATTCAGGGGCGGACTCGGCCGCCACGTGGCGTCACCCTGCCCCCGAACGCCTGATAGGCATTGGCGATGTGCACGGAGACTTCGGTGCGCTGAAGACGATTCTGCAGCGGACAGGGCTCATCGACCAAGACCTTCACTGGGTCGGCGGAAAGACCTGGCTGGTTCAGACGGGCGACCTCTTGGATCGAGGCCCCAAAGAACGCGCCGTCATCGACCTGATGCTTGGACTTCGAGACGAAGCCGAGTCGGCCGGCGGCCGCGTGATTCAACTCAACGGAAATCACGAACTGATGAATGCTGCGGGTGATTTACGCTACGTGACCAACGACGGCTTTTTAGGATTTGCAGACATCCCTTCGGAACACGTTCCCGACCGGGTTCCAAAAGAGATGAGGGGTCGAGTGGCGGCCTTCATGCCGGGTGGGCCTTACGCCATGCGCTTGGCCAAAGACGGCATCATCACTCAGGTTGGAGACACTGTTTTTGTGCACGGAGGCGTGACGCCAGAGCATGTCCAAAGCGGAATCACGGAACTCAACGCGCTGACTCGGTCTTGGCTGCTTGGCAAAGAACCCCGCGTCCCCGAAAAAATCGTCGTAACTCCGCAGAGCCCCGTTTGGACGCGACGCTTCTCGTTGGACACGAAACCCGAGGATTGTCGCGCTCTTGCGATGGTTCTCGACGCCCTCGGCGCCAAACGCATGGTCGTGGGTCATACCGTGCAAAAAGGCGGAATCACCAGGGAATGCGACGACCACGTCTGGCGTATCGACACCGGCATGTCTGCGTATTACGGCGGCAAACCACAGGCGCTCGAAGTCACCGCCGAGGGCCCACGGATCGTCGAGTAGTTCACGTTGTTTTCACATCAGTCCTTCAACTTTTCACTTGAGAGTAATTCGAGGGTCATGCTGCCGCCCTAATCTCCAAACATCGACTAACGAGGAGGTCAACATGGCAGCAGCATTCACGACACAAGACGCATCAGACGAACAAGCACTCGCAGGAACCACCGCGGTTCTGGGTGGACTTCTGATTTCTTCGCTTTTGGCCTGGGCCGCTGGGACGACGATCATGTCATGGGACCCAACGACCATGCTCCTTCTGGCCTCGGTCCTGCCCGTTGCGGTCATCGCTCAGTTTTCCCTGAACACAACCGCTCCGCCCAAACTGCCTGTGAAAGCGGCGTTGCGCTTCACCGCTTTGGCGCTGGGCATGATTTGTGTCGTGGGATCTGCGGTAGGAATGAGCGGCGTGTCTTTTCTGGGACTCATGATTCCTCCGGCTGCGATGGCGGCGCTGGTCGTGCTTGCAGCCACTTCGATGGCCGGCCTTGGATATTCAAAGCTGCAGCTCGGCGAGACCTACGCCGACGCCCGGATCACCACATCGACTTCGACTGATTTTCAGGCGCGGACCTTGAAGTACGAGGCGACTAATGACCGTGCCGCAATGCGCGACTTCGACCGCCGGTTGAGCGAGGCCCTCAAAGAAGTCGATATCGAGCTCGACTTCGAGGTCGAATCGCAACGAGTCGAATGCCTTGAGACCGCAAGCGCGGCATGAGTCGCTGTTCGCGCACTTTCGATGAAGATAGTAGTGTGCCCTACTTCTCGACGTTGGAACCTTGATGACGACCCATCGTTTGCCAGCCGCGTTGCTTTTCGCGGCTTTTTTCGTTTTGTACGGCTTGCTCGCGGCCCCGTATTTTATTGGCGGCGACCACGTCTTGTTCACGTTTGTAGGAATTGACGGGGGCTACGCCCAGGCCCCTGGTTACCCACTTTTTTCGTTGCTGTGTCGACTTTTTGTCGCTGTCCTGCCCGTGGCTCCAATCCACGCCACCAGCCTGGGAACCGCCTTGATCGGCGCGCTCGCTGTTTCGGCCTTTTTCAAGGGCTTGAGCGCCTGGGGAATCGAGACACGGAGCGCCGTGATTGCGGCAGCAGTTTTCGGACTGATGCCTCATGTCGTGTTCATGCACACGCAGGCAGAAGTGTTCGCCTTGAATCACCTCTTTGCGGGGTTGATCTTATGGGCTTGCGCACCGAATCCGTCCACAAGCGTCTGGAAAACCGGCGGATTGGGTCTGCTTGCGGGGCTCGCGCTTTCGCACCATCACACGATCGTATTCCTCGCTCCGCTTGGGCTTTGGACCGTCTATCGCCAGCTTCGTGTGTCCGATCGACCGATCGTCGCAGGCCTGCTTGGGGTGGCGGGACTCTTAGTGGGGCTGACGCCCTATCTGTATCTGGTCATGGCAGCTCAGGGCTCCCCGACCCCTTGGCATTGGGGAGACCCCACCACCGCGTCAGGTCTGCTCGATATTTTCCTGCGACGCGATTTTGGAACCTTGAGCATGACCGTGGCGGAAGGTGATACAACCAGCACGATCTGGCAGCAGTGGGCGTTTCTGGCAAAATCGGTCAGCGTCGAGGTTCTGGGCATCGGCTTGGTCGTTGCCGCCTTGGGCGGAAAAGAGATCTGGCAGAAAAACCGTGGCCTGGCCTGGGCTCTTGGCGCGACATTACTGCTCAGTGGGCCGATCTTTGTGGCCCTTTTCCATCGGCCTCCCGAAGGCCTTGATGAGCTGCTGGTGCAGAAATTCCACCTGCTTTTTCTGTGGGGCTTCACGATATTGATCGCCTTCGGAGTGGATGCCGGATTCAAACGCCAAGCCCGGTCTACATACCTCATCGCTGGGTTTTGGCTTCTGATTGCCCTCATTTTTTCGGGGACTCGAACCCACAGCTTGCAGGACAACGCACCGTCGCTCTTTGTGCAGGACCTGTGGGCCCCGCTTCCCGACAACGCTGTGTTGATCGGGACCGGAGACGATGTGACGGCTGGTTCCTGGGAGTATCTGGCCGAAAACAAAAAAGCAGGTTTCACCATCGCCGCGGATCTCCTGGCGCATTCTTGGTATCGCGACCAGGTGAACGCTACGCTGGGCATTTCGACCAAAGATGCGGGGGAAAAGGTTGACCTCGCGGAGGTGATCGATGCCATTCACGCCAGCGGACGGCCCGTATTCATGTCGTCGATCTTGAATCCAGAACTCGCCCGCATCTACCCGACCTACCCGTACGGTCTGACGATCGCCATGTTGCCGGTTGGGGGCAAAGCCCTCCTCCCCATGGCAGCAGCTGCTGAAAATGCTCGAGTCTTCGATGGTTTTGCCTACGACGGTCCCGAAAACCATGCAGGACCATGGGCGACACACGTCGCCACGGCGTACGCATCGCCATGGGCAATGCTCGCAAACGCGTTCAAGGGCATGGGAGATTCGAATTCAGAAGCTCAAGCGGCAGCGATGCGGGATCGCTATGTTCCCCGGGAGAAAGAATGAAGAAGTACAACCTCCGAGGCGACGCCCCACTCGTTGCGCTAAAGCGACTGGCCCGCATGGCCACGGATACTGGAATACTGGGAGCATTCAGTGTTACCGGCGTGCCGGAAGTCTTGAAAATCGCGGCAACACGGGGGCTGGACGTTCGCACGATTCACGCCGTCCACGCGGCCCGAGACCCGTCGCGCATCGCGGTGATCGATGGCGAGGATTGGCTGACGTTCAAAGAAATGGACGAACGTATCAACCAGAGTGCGAACCTGTTGATTTCATTAGGGGTCATACCCAGAAGTCGGGTCCTGATCTGCATGGAAAATCGCCTCGAATACCTCTTAACGTGGTTCGCCCTTTTCCGCCTGGGTTGCTCGGCGGTTCACGCGAGCTACCGGTCGACGTCGGCGGAATTGGACTATCTGATCGAAAACTCGAAGGCCACGTTGGCGGTGGTCAGCGCGAGCACGGCTGCGGCCGTCGGAGCCACAACCCACGAACTAAAGACCGTGTGTGCCGATGCATCCCCGGGTTGCGTGCCGTTTTCTGAGCACCTCAATCACAGCATTGAGGCCAGTCCGCATGTCGCAAAAGCCGAAGGGGCGAGCGTCGTCTACACCTCGGGCACGACTGGCAGTCCGAAAGGTGCGGTTAGAAATTTCACGTCCTTTGGCCCGTTGGAGCTCTCACGCCTTCTTGAACGCCTCCCCTTGCGGTCTCGGTCACGCCACCTGGTCGTATGCCCGCTCTACCACAGCGCCGCACAGGCCTTCGTGCTGATCCATGCGGCCATTGGGGCCACCGTGGTGCTGCAGCGGCATTTCGAGCCCTCACAGACGCTCGAAATAATGCGCAGATTGGCGATCGAGTCCACATTTCTGGTGCCAACAATGATTCAACGCATCGTGGAATTGCCCGCAGACCTACGAGGACCACGTCCTGGCTCGCTCAGGTGCCTGCTATCTGGGGCCGCGCCCTTTCCTCAGCGGCTTCGCGAACAGGCGATCGAGTACTTTGGCGCCCGAGCCCTATTCGACTTCTACGGGGCGACCGAATTGGGTTGGGTCACCCTCATCAACGGCCACGAGATGTTGGAACGCCCGGCGAGCGTTGGGCGACCCCTGTCGGGACAATCCATCCGGGTTCGCAAAGACGGTGCCGACGCCAAAACTGGCGAAGTCGGAATCATCTGGGTCGACAACGCACAAATCATGGCAGGCTACCTGAATCACGACGGCGAAAAATCTGATCTGGACGGCTGGATGACCGTGGACGACCTCGGGTTTGTGGACGCCGACGGTTACCTGTATCTGGCAGGTCGCGACCGAGACATGGTGATCTCCGGTGGCGTGAACATCTATCCTGTCGAAATCGAGGAAATCCTGCTGACGCACCCTTTGGTCACGGACGTCGCCGTAGTCGGGATTCCAGACAAAGAATGGGGCGAACGATTGGTCGCATTTGTTGTGGGAGACGTAGACATGTCCGAAGTACAGGGCTGGCTGGGTCAGCGCCTGAGTTCCCACAAGGTCCCACGAGTGTGGCACCGCGTGACCGAGGTGCCCCGTAACGCCACAGGCAAGGTTCTCAAGAGGGAACTGGAAACCAGGGCCCAAACCTAGTCGTCGGAATTTTGATCCCAGTCTGATGTGATGTCAGCCGACATACGCAGGGGATCCTGAGGCTTTCGCTTTTTGGGCAAGGTTCTTTCGATATCGCTGCGGGACGGCATCACCGTCTGGTCAGGGTCGTATTGCTCGACCTTACGGTCTCGAAACGCCGACATTGGCAGGCTGGTCAGCAGCGACGGGTCAGAAATATCGACCGTCGGAGCGTTCTCATCGTCATTCACCAAAGGACCGAGGTCTGGAATGTCGAAAAAGCGCGGATCTGCGGCCTTTACTTGCCTACCGGATTGCGCGCCCTCGGGTTGAGCGACGATGGGTCGCTGCGCATGATTCTGAGCCTGCGGACTTGGAGACGGAGCCCAAGCGTCTGCAACAGAGCCGGAATTCGCCGCAGGGAGTCCTCCCCTTGGAGTCGATCGAATCGCCTGAACGCCGCTTGAGGGCGTGCTGTAGATGGGCTGAAGGCCGCTTGAAGGGGTGACTCGCCCTGCTGCATCGAGGCGCAGAGCCTCGCGAGGCACGGTTTGTTCATTCAAATTGCGATCGGGCAGCGCAAGCATGTCGTTGGACATCGTAACGTCCGCTGGACTGGCGGACCGCCCGAGATCTGGGGCTGCAACCTGCAGCGCATTGGCTCGCGGAGGTTCGATGTCGCGAACCTCATTCGCCAAATCTTTGAGCTCATTCATGTTCCGTTCGAACTCCAAGGACCGATCGGAGAGCGGTTCAAGGAATGGAAACCGCTCGGCCAGTTCATTGATGATGACCTGACGACGGATTCGCAATCGACGGAAGAGAAGTGGGAAAACGAAAACAGTAGAAAATGCGAGAGAGATGCCCGAAAACAGCACAACATAAAGCAATGTGTTTGTGCTGGCTGGGCGAGCTTCTCGGGCGGCGATCGAATCCGGCGCAGGGCCACCGAGCATCGAAACTGCCAACGCCATCTTGTGTTGAAGCACGGGGCCAAAGAGCATCAACATAGGCACAATGATCAACACGCCAAAAAGCACGAGAACGAGCTTTTCTGTGGTCGCAGCCCCTCGCTGACGTGCAACGACTTTAGAAAGAATTCCGAACATCAAATGACTCCAAGGCGGCCAGTGTCTTCTTTCGACTGCCCGTCGTCAATGATGCCAAAATTGTGCACGATTGCCTTTCAAACTCCCTTTTGGAGTTCGTAGGCAGGTCGCTCCCCCGCATCCCATAATACCTTGTATGCACCTAGAGTAGCCGAGCATTATTGGCCAGACAAATGAAATTCAACGTGAGCAGGCCCCGTGAAACCCAAATCGGCGAAGTTGAATCGCCGTTCATTTTGACGCACGGCACGATGAGTCATAAACGACGCAGTAATTGCACGATGACGCAATGCGTTAGACACCATGCGGGGAAGCGGCATTTTTTTCCGTGTCCCACATGCCCCTACCCGCCCTTTTAAGGAATAAAGGTGATCTCTGCAACGCGACGGGGTGCTTCCTGAAGGGGTAGATGGCCCGCTTCGTCTAACACGTGCACCCGAGCTTGCTTCCAAATGCTCAACCATTGCGTCGCGGACTCACGGATGGCGCCAAAGGACCTCGCGCCGATGATCAGGTCAATGGGGCAATTCAACGGGGCAAATCGGGTGAAGGACCCGACCCGGTCCAAGAGCAGCAAATGAGCGAACACCGCGTCGTGATTCAAGGATTCGAATGACTCGGTCAAATCAGTGTCGGACGTGCGACGGCTCGAAAGACTCAAATTCGTGATCAGCCGACCCAGTGGGTTTTGAAAGGCCATCGTGTAAAAGAACCGCCCCAAAACCGGCCAGGTCAATATGCGAAAATACCACGGGGAAAATGCGAACGGCTCCAGCAATACCAGGCGCTTGAACCGAGCTGGACGCTCCAGGGCAGCCAGCAACCCAAAGATTGCACCGCTGCAATTGCCGACCAGCGTGATGTCGCCCTCGACCTTGTCCACGACTTCGAGGATCGCCGCCGTCATCGCAGCTTCGGTCCATGGCTCCAACGACGGCGTCGCCCCAAAACCGGGCAAATCAGGAGCGTAGAGGGCGGCATTGGCGGGCAGAAACTCGGCCAGGGGCTCGAAGGTATTCCACCCTCCTCCCCAGCCATGAATCCCGAGGTAAACGTCGGTGCCCGATTGCCATTGCTGGAAATAGGTACTCACTCTTTGATCGCGATCCCAACTGTGTTGCGGATCCTCTCGCCGGAGTGGTCCAGAAGGAATGCGTAGGGGACCTCAGTGACACCTTCTGCTTCCATCGACATGCTCGAGAACTTCAAAGCACGGCCGGGATCGTCGATCACCACACATGCCAGGCGCTCGGACGCGGCGAGCAATAATTGGCATTGGCGTTCAATGGCTTGGGCACCAAAACGCCCCGAAATCTCAAGTGCATAGGGAGCGACACGATGCCCCTTCTTTTGCAGCCATTTGGTGAGTTTCGAAATATTGAAGTTTTCAGGAGGAACGTGGCTCGCCATGGTCCAACCGGCCACAAATTGCGACACGATCGCGACAAAAACCGCGACCTGTTCTTGGACGGTAAGTCGGCTCCAGCCCCCTAGTCCCATGGATAGTGCAGCCAAGCGCCTGCCCAAACCGACCAATTGTTCGGTGGGGTCGGCAACCTTGGCCCAGGTGGAGTCCAGTACGAGCCGAACGCCGCCATCGAAACCCACGTCGCAATGGCCTGGGAGAACTTTGTCGATCAGGTAGACATCGCGAAGTTCCAGTCCAAAAAGCTGAGGCCATTGCCACGCAAGCTGCAATGCCAAACCGCTGGGCTCTTTGACGCGAGCCTGGCGCCGCATATGTTCCTCGGCGCCCTTGCCTTCCAGCGCCTCCTCGACGCCCTCGCGGCTCAATCGCAAAAGCTCGACAAAGGGCCCGACAAGTTCGGTCGGCAAGATTCCAGCGGTGGCATCGTTTGGAATCGCACGCTTGGGCCACCGACGTGGCTCGGCGTGTTTCAGATAGAATTCCTTAGCGTCGTCAGAGGCGGTGCCGGCAAAATAGGCCAGAGATGCCAATCGAAACGACCGGTCATGGTGGCCGAGGCGCTGGGCGATCTCGAAGTGTGGAACCAGACCTTGTTTTGGATTCGACGCAAGTTGCTCCAAGGCCAGATGCCTAAAAAACGCTGCAACCTCTTCGGATTTGCCTGCGCGGGTGAGCCGCTGACGAATCTCGTCCACGGCTTCAAGCTGCTCGGGATGATGTAAGAGTAGCGTCCCACCGGTGGCCAGCAGTTCTTCCAACGACGCGTCTGTTTTGCCTTGGACGCGAAAGGTCGAGACTCGTGCTGCGCGAAGGACATTGGAGTCGCTTGATACTTCCAAAATCTTGGCCAGATAGCGCAGAGCCTCTTGATGCTCCATTCGCAATTCGCAGACGCGAGCCAACGACATCAACACCCGGGTATCAGATGTATCCAGACGCAAAGCCGACATAAAAGCCGATTTTGCCTCGTTTGGACGCGACATCTGGACCTCAAAGATCGAGCCGATATGCGCAAATAGGCGCTGAGACTCTGGCCCGGGCTCAAGCAACTTGGTCAACGCGCCATAACACTGAATCGCGCGTTCGTAGTTCTGTTCTTCCTCGTAGAGCTCTCCCAACATTCGAAAGCGACGAGGTTGGGTCGGACGACATTCAAGAGATCGAATCAAGTACCCGATAGCTTCGGTGCGATCGCCTTGCTCCGAAAGGGCGATATCCGCCATTTCGTTGAGCCATCCGACTTTTTCGTCTTTGTTTTCTGCATGGCTGATCTGGTTTTCCAGAGCCGCCAACAAGTCGACAAAATCACGCCTTGTGGCGAGTATTTCTTTGAGTCGGGGGAAGGCGTCAGGGTTTCGAGGGTCGACGTGAATGACCTTCTGAAGCTCATCCACCGCGGCATCCAGATCGCCAAGATGGATCTTCTGGACCTCTGAAGCGTGAAGGCGGTCGGCGGCTGAAATGGCAGCAACATGTGTCAGATGAGCGTCTTGTTTGTACCAACGTACGACGCTTTCCCACTCGCCTAATTCCTCGGACATGAACTTCGCGAGCTTCACGGCCGGCAAGAAGTCGGTGAACTGCCCCAAGAGACGCTCGACGACTTCGTGCGCGCCGCTTACGTCGGCGCGCATGTATTGTGTGGCCACCATCCACGTCAGCTCGGCAGACCTAACGAGAGAAGAACTGGCCCGACGTGCCCTCGATGTGGCCAGCAGCCCCAGTGCCTCAAGATCCACTTCACGCCAGGCGTGGTGCATGGCACGAATCAGCCGTCCTTCGCTGAAGGGATCCGCGCCAATTCGACAGGCTGCCAAAAGCTCGTTTCCTGCCAGCGGATGTGGCTTGCCGAGCCGCTCAAACGCCATGATCAACAGGCGAGTTTGGGGATCGGTGTGAACGCGTTCGAGAGCGGCCGCCGACGCGGTGTCAAAAGCCCTCGCCTGCAGCGATTCTGCCAGATTCGCCACGTGCATCGCGTAATAAGTCGGAAATCTAGCGCCCATCGCGTCACGGGCGCGCGCGTTGACTCGAGCGAGCACAAAGAGTTGATGACCAAGGTCGTCGATTTCTCGGGGTGATGTCGAAACCTCAACTCGCCTCAAGACCGATGCCGCCGCGCGGTCTCCGGCCCTGCTCGTTCGCAGCACACCCAGAAAGGCCAGCACATCATCCACGTCCAGACCCAACGCACGGTCATACGCCTCGAGCGCGCCTTCCTCGTCATTGAGTTGGTGCTCCAGAATCGTGCCCAGCTCAGTCAAATATGCAGCCTGAATCCTGGGCGTCCGGGCTGTTTCGGCCATTTGAGACAGGTATTGGGTCGCGGCTTCCCAGTTTTGAGTACGAAACGAAATCTCGAGCAAAGCTTCGAGGGTCGGCGTGTGGTTTGGACGAGCCCTAATCACCTTGAGGTACCAGTTCTCGGCATTGGCGTTGGCTTCGGGCAGTCCTCTCAGACGACGATCCCAAACGTAGCCCAGACGAAACGCGATGCTGGATTGAGCCTCGGGTGATTTGGCTGCGTGGTACTCCTTCTCGAGTATCTCCGCCAAACCTTCGAAATCCCGACGGCGAATAAGCAAGCGGCCAGCAGCGACCTGCGATGCCAAGAAAGTCGGCCTCGCGTCGAGGCTGCTTTTGAAACATTCCAGTGCATCATCGTCTCGGCCCACCACCTCAGAGTAGTGACCCAATTCGTACTGAAGCTCAGCCTCAAGCCCCTGAAGCTGAACCGTGCGTTGTGTCCAGAGCCCCAACGCCCAATGAGCGACCAATTGCGTCCTGAAAAACGGATCCAACGCGTGGGCAAAGAGTACCCAAGCCTGAGAAACACAGGCGCGAGAGATTTCGGCAGGCATCAACGAGAGTGCTGCGTCTCGTTGTCCCATGCGCTGAAACTGACGGGCGACGACAAGCCGTGCTTCGGCCGAGATATCATCGTGGCCAAACGTAGCCACCCGAGCTTTCAGCGTGGTCAACTCATCGATCGCGACGCCAAATCGAGTCAAATCCGCATGCACAAGGCGGATTGGGCACCATGGCGAGGCGAACATGACCTCATCGATTTCGAGCAAATACGACATCAGACGGCGACGAACCTGCTCTTGAGTCTCCTCGCTGATCGACCGTTGGAGGTCGGCAAAACGCGTCTCGATGCTCCAACCTGGCGCGTGTCCGAGTTCGCCCTGAGCACTGAGCACCTCCAACAACACTTGAGCGCCTGGGACACCCGAGGCGGCCAAACGCGGGAACATGCCCACGTCGCCCAAAATCTGGGCGAGTTCGAGACCGAGGATTCGCGAACTTCGGGCCGTTTTGGCGCGTTCTCGAAGTCGTTCCACGGCCTGAGTTCGGCGCAACGACCGAGAAAACAGTTCGGTGGCCATCGCCGACCAATCGAAGGCGAGCAGACCCGACTCTTCTTCCATCAACTCGATGGCACGATCGGGCGCGTTCTGAGTGGTCGCGAGGTGAAAGAGCCCTCGAATCATGGCCCATTGTTGAACGGCGCGAGCGTTTCCAGCTCGGCGCAACATTCTTAGTTGCCGAGCCATGGCCTCGGCGTCCTGATGGCTCAGTGCCACCGCGACAAGGAAAGGCCCAACCCGATGGGTGGGATCGCCGGCCGAAGTCGCCGCAACCAATTCTTGAGCAGAGGTGTGGGTTCGAGCCTCGAAGAACCATCCCAGCGTCGCCGCCATCCAGCGGTAATAAGGTTGCACGGGACTTGGAACCTGCTCGGCCCTGTCACGATACCAACGTGCAGCCTGTTCACCGGTTCGGGCTTCGCTATAAACAGTGCCTTCCGCAATCAGTGCATCGGCGACCGGAGCCGTAAAGTTCGACCGCGCGAAATCCGTCCATTCGGTGATCTTCTCTTTGCGACCAAGTCGAGTGTACGTGCGCAAGTATGCGGCGACCGCAAAAAACGGCGATGCGCTTGGCAGGGACGCATCAAGCGACCACAAATCATCGAGGCAAGCGATCGTCTCTTCGGGCGACTCATGGCCCCAAGCACCCACCAAAATAGCCTGTTCGAGCAAGAACGCTCGGAAGTCGATCGAACCTGCCTCAGCGGTAGCCAGCCCCTGCCCAATCAGGCGATTCGCACGTTTGAAGTCTTTCGCACGATACGACAACTCAAGCTCATCGAGGATCGTGACCGGAATCAATGGCAACACAAGATGCGAATCGTCGAGACGTTCGAGGACTTCCGCCGCGTTTTCCGAGCACGCCGCAAGATGGCGGGCAAATTCCGACACTGTGCGGGTGTCTTCGCCGTCAAAACAATGCGGCAAGAAGCGAAATGCCAGAGACCATTTCCGAGACCGAATCGCATGATGAAGGCCGCGCTCGGCGGCTTCCGACATGACGATAATGTCGTCACTCAGGCTGACTGCTTCGCCAAAACACGCCAACGACTCTTCGTACGCGCCACCGAGCGCATAGAGTTCACCTGCAATCTGCTTGGTGTAGACGTCCGTTGCCTCCACATCGCCCAGGGCAAAACCCCAAATATCTCCGGCGGCAACCGCGGCAGCGACCCACGAGAAGTCGCGCATGCGCAGCAGGCCAAAGAGCGCGTAACGGCGCTGAAAAATGCCCGTGGCCGACGTGAAGAGTTCTCGGAACGCATCCAAAGCCCCGCGTGGGTCGCGATTGAGTCTTTCGGCGAGCCACGTGTACCAAAGCAGCACGCGTTGGCGCGCCACCGAGGTGTCCCCACGTGAGTCGAATTCCCTTGTCTCCAAAAGCCGGAAAATCTCGGCATCTTCACCGGTTGAGACTTTCGAAGCAGCGACTCGCCACCACGCGCCCTCGTCGGAGTGTTCGCGCGCCTCAGAATACTGCAACCAAGCGGCCGTCAGGTCGTCCTGACCGTCCTCCAAGAACGCCTCAACCGCCAAACGGCAGTCGTCGATCATGCCAAAATGATTCAGGCGTGAAGACAGCTCGGGGGTCTCAAGTGTGGTTGAGTAGAGCGCGCGAAGCCCCGTCCAATCAGCGATACGCGCCAAAGAGCGCTCGACGCAGAAAAATAGGTGAACGCTGGTCGGCGCTTCGTCTCGAGCAGCACGATAAAGCGTCAATATCTCGCGCGGATCGCCAGCCGTGCGTTCCAGCAACTCGCCACGACGCCATGCGCTTTGAATCGCGCGCAACTCCTCGCCCTTGGGCACTCCCTTGAGCTCCAACATATCGGCCAGAGCACCGTGCAAGATGATCTGCTGGCCCAACGAGAGCAATGTCGGCAGGCAATCTGGGTCGGCTTCCAGCGATAATTGAAGGTAATCCGCCATGATGCGAATATCGGAGGTCGTCTGGTCGTGCAGCGCCGAGAGCCGCTCCCAAATCAGGGCACGGACCTCATCGTCGTCGACCAATTCGGCCTGTGATACCAGCGCTTGTTCAACGGTTGCCGAATCCCCTCGCGCCCTCGCCCATCGCTCCAACTGTCGAAGCATGACGAAATTCGAGGCGTGCAGAGAAACCGCATCGCGAAGCACTCGGTAGGAGCTAAGCCCCTCAAGCTCAGACCCAACCAGGTCTGTTGCTTTCAGCCGCTCCAGAATTGTGGCCAGTCTAAAAAGGCGAGCGGCCGACTCACGCATCAGGCGTTTACGCGCAGGGTCGGATTCTCGTTGCGAGCGCTGGCCGATGCGTGCGTCTTGGGACACAAGGCGTTTCAGCGCCCTCGCCTCATTCCACCAATTCCCAGTTTGATGGGCTTCTCGCTGGATAAAAAAGAGCTGAGCGCGCGACGCGGCGCCATCGGCGACCATGGCATCCACGACTTCAAAAAACGCAGGATTCCCATGAAGCAGCCAGGGGACCATCACCGTAGCAGCCCGCTTGAGCTCACCGTGGGCATGTTTGCCCAGGCGCCGCCAGGCCGAGACCGAATTTCCGAGATTTCGACTTGCGTGACCTTCGACGGCTTTCACCACCAATGCTGGGAAAGTTTCCGGCGGAATCATCCGTTCGCGTAAGCGTTCACGGGTCGGCTCAGCAGCGGAACCATCCAAGAGTCGCTCAAAGGCGATCGATGACCGACGAATGGTTCCAAGGCTTCCTTCGGCCGATTCGTCGAGCCGTTCCAGCCTGGCCATCAATTTGAAAAACGGTTCATCGGCCGCCTGCCAATGAAACGCAATCCGTTCAAGGAGATTGGAGCGCAAAACGGCCCCGGCATCGTCGGCAAGGCTCTCAAACACCTCTGGTCGCGTCTGTTCGCCTGTGAGGACGCGAACGATATTGCCAAACACGTAAACGTAGGCTGCGCGCAGGCCAGGGTCGGGTTCGGCCTCGATTTCTTCCTTCATTTCGGTAAGGAATCTGCCCCAAAACGCCGGAAGCTTCTGGGCCTCCTCTCCTGGGATCTGAACGCCAAGAGATCGCGCTCCCGCGGCTTGTTTCTTGGCTTTTGCAGCGCGTTGAACGTTCTTGGTCGAGATCAGATCACCGGTATCGACGTCCACGATTTGGATTCCCGTCGACCAATCGGAGTCCATGTCCGAAATTTCGACTTCAACCGTGTCGCTCGCCGTCAGTGCGGGCCGACGCGAGGCAGACGGTGGCAATTTTGGAGGTGGAGGCGGACCGGGCGCAACTTTCCCAGCAACTGCCTGCATGACGTCGTGCAAGGTCGCAGGATCGTGGGTGCTGGGAGAGTCTTCGCCGTCGAAAAACTCTTCGAGAATATGCGACGCGGTTTCACCCGCGAATCGCGCAATCTCGCTCCAGTCCGGTTCGTCGTCTAGGGCTTCGGACTCAGTGCCCTCATCCAGACCGTCGGTATAACGGCTCGATGTGGGCGGGTCCGTAACAAAACCCTGCGCGGGATAGTCGTCGAAGTCGTCTTCGTGTCCAGCCATGGTATCCAAATGTGTGATGACTTCCGGAGTATTGGCGTCAACAAGAGGGGTGTCAATTGATACCGCCCCGTTGACGAACCGACGTAGGTCAGGAATCCTCGCTGAAATGACAGGAGCCTCCATGAATACCGTCGCGAATCTCACGCAAATCCTCGACCATCCCGACCTGCCGACCCAAAAAGCTGCGGTGGAGGAATTGGTTGCGATGGGCGCCGATGCTCTACCCACGATTTTTGCCAACCTTGCATTCGCCACCCCTCGTGCGCGGCGCGCGTTGATGACGGTCGTCGAAAAAATCGGGGATGCTTCTGCCCTTCTGCCTCTAATGCGCTTCATTTGGGATTCCAGGGGCAACATCGAAGACAGCGACGCACGGGGCCTCGCGATGAAGGCGATCGCCTCGCTCGCACGCCCAGAAGACGGAGCCAAGCTGCTTCCTTTCTTGATCGACGTCGCAACAGACGAGGACGCCTTCGTGCGTGGATGGAGCGCAGAGACCTTGGCCCGGTTTGGTGATCCGCGAGCCGAGACACTGATCAAGGCCATGCTGAAAGACCCTTCGGAGGTTGTACGCGAACGCGCTGAGTCTGCGCTTCAGACGCTTACGGCCAATCCTGCACCGACAGACGCGCTCAAGCCGACCCAAGACGACGAGACCATTCTGAAGTCCATTCGTTCGGCGCGTGGAAATGAACAAGCCTTTTGGCTCAACGAGCTAAAGTCCCGCGCAAATGCCTTTGAGTTGGCGACACGACTCGTGCGCGAAGGCGGACGGGCTCAGATTCTCGGCCTGCAGTATTTACTTGATTCGCAAGATCCTGCGGCGCGAGGGGTCGCACGATTCTTGTTGATGCGAGAAAGCGACACGCCCTTACGCGCCGTCGCACTGCGCATCATCGCCCAACACCTAAGGGGCGACGCCGACGCCGATGAAGCTGCGCTGATTCGCACGGGAACCTTCGATTCTGACCCATTTGTGCGCCTGGCGGCCATGGAATGTGCGGGGCTTTCTGGCGACCCAGATCTGACCGACCGTGCGGTACTCGGCCTGCGCGACCGAGACGGGGAAATCGCGGCATCATGTGCGCGAGGGTTGGCAAAAAGCCTCACGACCGCAGACCGCCACCACTTCCCGCAACTCATGGATGCCTTTGACTCGGTGCATCGACGACGCCTGGCCTCGCGCGACGAAACCAGCGTCAAAACCGAGGCGTATATTCTGCGAGCGATCGGCAAGGTCGTTGGGGATCTTCCAAACGGGGACGCTCAGATTCAACAGGTGGCGTTGAAGGCGCTGTTCGACGCCGAGGACCTGCGCCCTGTCATGGTCACCGCATTGGATCTCCTGGAGCAGGCAACCCCAGCAAAGGGCGTCCCTCCAACCCAACGGTGGCCTGCAGACCAGATAAGAGCCCTCGCCATGCTCGCGTCGTCTTCGGACCGAGAGGTTCGCAGCCGAGCGCTGCAGCTACTTGTACGCGGTGCCCAACCCGGGATCGACTCGCTGACGCCCATCGCCCAACGACTGACGTTTGAACCCGATGATGTCTTGATATCGGCTGTGATCCCGCTGCTTGAACTCGTGGGATCTGATCGAGCCCGTACGCTCTTGACTGAGTTCTCGAACAGCTCGAACGAGGCGGTCGTCGTGGCGGCGCAAGCGTCGCTTCAACGTTGGCGGAACGCCCAAAAATGGGTGGATGCTGAATTCGACGAGAAATTCTAAGCCACGCGGCGCAAACCCACGACGCCTCGCGGAGAGGCCATCGATCCGACGGCTAAGACCAGCGGAAGGCTTCCATCGTCTGAATCTCATCGTAGGTTGGGACAAAACCCGTGGCTTCCCAAAACGGTCGAGCATCGATCACGATGGGGTATTTCACGTGAGAAATAGCGCCTTTGGGCAGGTTCGGCAGTCCGAACCGTCCCAGCATGGTGCCGAGCAGCGCTTCCGGCAAAGGAACACGCTTGCGACCGGTGACTTCAATCGCCAACGAAAGCGGCACAGGCTGTGGCCCAGCAACGTTATAGACACCGTTGAGGCGCGCCTCATGAGCCAAGGCGATGGCCTGCGCAACGTCGTACTCATGCATGAACTGAAATAACGGGTCGTATCCAAGCACTGTCGGCACACGTGGCCCCCCCAAAAAACCGGCGAAGGTGCCGTGTTTCAGCGGACCGAGCGTGTAAACCATGCGTAAGACCGCGGTTTTCAGCTCGGGATAACGCCAAAGCGCTGACCCGGCATAAAGGTCGGCGGCCACAAGGTCGGACAGCTCCGGATACGTCATGATGCCGGTCGGGGGCTCGTCTTCGGTATGATAGAGGGCCGAATCTGGGCCTGCGCCATAATAGGTGTGGCGACCCACAAAAATCACGTGTTCCACGCCGTAGTTATGGCAGTGTTCGAAGACTGCTCGGGTGCCGCCCAGATTGATCCGCTGTCGCTCCTCGCTCATACGCGTCGTCAGGTGCGTCACCGTGGCCATATGAATCACGGAATCGGGCCGCTGCGTGCGAAACACATCCTCGGCCGGACGTTTACGAATATCCGCTGCGATGACCCGGATGCCCTTGGGAGCGTCCGGCCAGGGACGTTGGTCGATCCCAATGACCCGATGCCCCTTCTCTACCAAGGTCTTGGCAACGACTCGCCCCAATTTGCCTGCGACACCTGTGATCAGAACCTTCATGGCGCCTCCGGCAGCTGAAAGGGGGCGTCGAGCGAGCCTCGTCGCGACAACCCTAATTCGATGAGCTCACCGATATAGCTTTGAATTTGATTCACATATTCGTTGATGATGTCGTCGTCTTCGTTGCCATCGCCCTCAAAAATCATCGGCTTGCCATAATAGATCTGACAAGGCACCGGACGCGGAAGCGGCAGCAAATATGGCGTTAATGGAAAATAGGGAGCGCCAAAGAGCCTGCCCAGAACCTTCGAGTTATAGATCGTGGGAATGGCTTCGCCCCCGCCGATAAAGGCAAAAGGCACGATCGGACTCTTCGTGGCTAAGGCGAGTCGCACAAACCCGGTTCCGAAGCGCACAAGGGAGTTTCGCTCGGGATAAAGCTTTGCGGTGCCTCGAGCCCCCTCTGGAAAAACCATCAAGAGGCGGTCGTCTTCCAGCAATCGGGCCGCGTTCTCCGGCAAGCCCGTGAATTGCCCGATACGGTTGATCCATTTGGACACCATCGGCAATCGATTCAGGAATTTCTCGGCCATGCCCTGGGCAAGTCTGGGTGGCTCACACTCCAACAACATCGAGGTGAGCACCATGGCCCCGTCGACGGCCACACCACCGCTATGATTGCCTACAAGCATCGCGCGCCCGCGAGGTGGCACATTTTCGATGCCAAAACTCTGCACATCAAAATAGTGTTTGTAGAGAAATCCTAGGACCGAAAACACGACACCCAGATGTTCCTGAGAAACTCCGTAAGGGTCGATGCCGTAGCGGTTGAACGGAAGTTCAATCCGCAGAACTCGCTCCATAATGTCTTCGTCGATGACTAGATTCAAAGCGTTGTCTCTTTGGTGAAGTTGTTAACCCTGTCACCTAGTCGGCCAAATCGTCAACGTGCACCGCACCTGCCTGCTTGCGTCATTTTTTAAGGTCGGCTAGACCTTGCGCGTCATAAACCTTTTTGAATGGTGAATAAGATGCGAAAAATCTCTGCTGCGCTGATGACCGCCGCCCTCTTTGCTGGCTGCTCAAGTTCACCCAAGGTCGATTCGGACCTTGAACTCGCACAGAAATCTCCGCATCTCGCCGCGATCCCGTCCGACACCCCCTATGCCTTCGCTTCGCTTGAGCCCATGCCGCTCGGCGACATGATGGAGATGATGGCGAAGATCGGACCGGAAATCGACAAAGTCAGTGACGACTTCCTGGCTCAGCTCGACGCGAATAATGCCTCGATGATGGAACGTTTCATCGGTGCCTATCTTGCCGAGTTCCGTGGCAAATATAACCGCGCCGGCCTTGAGTCTCTCGGCTTTTCAATGAACCCACGCGTCGCCGCGTACGGCATCGGCTGGCTGCCCGCGTTTCGCTACGAAGTAGGTGACGCTGCCGCGTTCAAAGCGATGGTCGACCGCATCGAGAAAAAGGCGGGAATTACAGGCACAGACGCCAAGGTCGGCGAGTTTGCCTACCGCGCGTATGCGGCAGAAGATGGCGTGTTTGCCATGGCCATGCAGGGCAAAGAAGTGATTTTTGGTTTCACCCCAACTGAAACCGCCGACATCTACTTGCCTTATCTTCTTGGCGCCCAAAAACCTGCAGAGAATCTCTTGCAGACCAAAGCCCTCCAAGGCCTCGTCAAGAAGTACGACTATAAGCCGTACTTCCTTGGATTTGTGGATATCGAGCGCGTTGTGCAGATGCTCATCGCCCCTCAACCCGGCCTTAACGAAGACATCGCCTCGCGTATCGACAAGAATCGTACGCTCGACCTGTCTCCTGCTTGCCTCAGCGAATTCCGCGGCATGGCGTCGAGCTACCCACGCCTTGTGATGGGCTATGATGAATGGTCCAAAACTGGATTCTCAGGCCGTGCTGGTCTCGAGATAACCAACGGCATGGGCACCAAGCTTGCCGCCACGAAGAGCAACATTCCAGCGGCGACATCGGCCTACTCGAAAGACGCGGTTGCGTCGTTTGGGCTGGGTGTCGACATGGGCAAGTTCATGGAGTTCTTGACCAACGAAGCGGCCAATGTCCGTAACGCCCCTTACCAGTGCGATAAGCTCGCGGAACTCAACTCCAGTGCCGACCAGATTGGCGCGGGGCTGATGATGGCCTCGGGAATGATTTCGGACGTCAAAGGTGTGAACGCGATTCTCAAGTCCGTGAATGTGGGTGGAGAGTCGGAGGAGCCGACAGCACCTGACGGCTCTTACACCGCCGCCGTAACAGACAACTTCACCGGTGCCGTGGTCGTTTCGGCGATCGATTCCACCAACTTGCTCAATACGTTGAAGATGTTGGTCCCCGACCTCGCGTCGCTCGTGATCAAGACCGACGGAACGGCTGTGCAAGTACCTGCGATGCCGTCGCTCGGTATGCCTCCGGGCAACTACTTCATCGCGATGACCCCGACACAGATCGGCATTTCAGCCGGTCAGACCGCTGCTGACGACGCGACGGAACTGGCGAAAGCTGCACCGAGTGTCACTCCGTGGATCTCCCTTCGTTATAACCCCGCCCTCTTGATGACGGCCATGGGCGCTGCGACCGGAGAATATGATGAGCTTTCCGGCCTTTTCCTGGGCCCTATCGAACTCGATGTCGTTCCCAACGAAGCGGGCGTGTTCTTCAATTTCCGCCAATCGTTTTCGGAGTGACCTGGAGGTCACCGTATGAAAAAATCCATTCTTCTAGCGCTCATGGCGTTCTTCCCTGGAACGCTTCTGGCGCAGGAGCCGCCGACGTTTGCGGTAAATCACTTTGACCCGCTGCCGATTCTCAAAACCAATCTTTTGAATGTTGCGGGCTCAGGTGTGCTCGATCACCTGACTCCGTCGGCCGGTCTGCTCTTTCACTATTCTCGTGAACCCTTGATTCTTGCCAGAGACGCCGATGATGCGCCGCTGATCGAGTATCAGGCTATGGGCGAGATCTGGGTTGGAATTGGTCTTTTTGATTACGTTGACCTCGGGATCATGTTGCCCGTGACGTTCTTGCAGGAAGGCGGCGACCTTGACGCCGCAGCAGACAACAAAGACGCGACGCTCGCCACGGTGGGCGATATCCGGGCCACGGCCAAGTTTCGCTTGTTGAAACCAAGCCAAGCTTGGGGATTTGGCGCAGCGGCACTAGCCACCGTCTATTTCCCGATTGGCGATGAAACATCGTTCAACTCCGACGGAGAGGTTCGAGTCGAACCTAGAATCGTGTTGGACTGGACCCATCCCGTTGGCGTTGGGGTGTTCACCAACGTCGCGTATCAGGTGCGGCCTGAACGCACCCAATTTGGCTACACAAACGACGACAAAATCCGTTACGGCGCAGGCCTGATGGTCCCAACCGGGGCCGAAGGACTGCGAATCTACACAACGATCTTTGGAGACTTGCAAGCCGACAAGCCTGAATGGGGCTCGGGAGCAGGCGAACCCGCCGAAGCGCAAGGCGGTCTTCAGTGGCAGAGCAAACAGGGCATCACCCTGACAATTGGCGCAGGACCGGGCCTGAACTCCGGCGTGGGCACACCAAAATGGCGCGTTATCACGGCGTTTGGGTTTTCGACGCCGGATGACGATCAAGATGACGACGGCATCAAAGACCGCGTCGACGCATGTCCGCTTGAGCCCGAAGATATCGACGGAGACCGTGATACCGACGGCTGTCCTGACGACGACCGCGACGGCGACAGAATTCCAGACGACCGCGATGCCTGCCCAGACGTGCGAGAGGATTACGACGGATATCAAGACGACGACGGATGCCCGGAGCCTGACAACGACGGCGACGGCGTACTCGACGACTTGGACCGCTGTCCGATCGTTGCAGGCAAAGGCACCAAGGACGGATGCCCAAGGCTCGACAGTGACGGCGACGGCATCTTCGACGACGTCGATCGCTGCCCAGAAGTGCCCGAAGACAAAGATGGCTTCGACGACGAAGACGGCTGCCCAGACGAAGACAACGACTTCGACGGCATTCCGGACAAGGACGACCGATGCCCATTCAAAGCAGAAGACAAAGACGGCTATCAGGACGAAGATGGTTGCCCCGACGATGATAACGACGGGGATGGAATCATGGATGTGGCGGACAAGTGTCCGAACGACGCTGAAACCATGAATGGAATCGACGACGAGGACGGGTGCCCTGACGCCAAGGAAAGCTCCGTTAAGATCACCAAGGACCGTCTGATCATCACCGAAAAAGTGTATTTCGGAAACGCGTCGGATCGCATCGAATCACGCTCTTTCGGGATCTTGGACGATATCGCCCGCACCCTCCAAGAGAATCCTCAGATCCGAAGGATGATCGTCGAAGGCCACACCGATAGCCGCGGTAACGAAGACAAGAATCAGGCACTCTCCGAGCGTCGGGCTGCCTCGGTCATGAAGTACCTGGTCCAAAAGGGTGTTGATTCTTCACGACTTGAGGCACGTGGTTATGGGCCGGATAAGCCCAT